>Ga0209800_10001169_pt1 | contig 29678 bp, 24 predicted proteins | sample Higcelweek8metaG_FD_187174 | JGI IMG/M metagenome (GOLD analysis project Ga0209800, IMG submission 187174) | Freshwater pond sediment microbial communities from the University of Edinburgh, under environmental carbon perturbations - High... | ecosystem: Environmental > Aquatic > Freshwater >...
CTTTCGACTTTCGACTGCCTGTAATACCCTTTGAGGGGTAAACGGCACCCTGAACAGACGTGCACCCGTTGCATCGAAGATCGCATTGCCTACCGCTGCACCAACAGCAATGATGGCAGGCTCCCCACCTCCCTGTGGCGCCTGATCCTTCCGGTCAAGTATGACACAGTCGATCTTCGGTAGCCATGAGAATTTCGGGATCGAATAACTGTCGAAATTCTTATTTTCGATAACCCCTCCATTATATTTCAATTCCTCGGTAAGTGTATACCCGAGGGCCATAGTTATACAACCCTCCATCTGGATGAGAGCTCCCTGGGGATTGACACACAGGCCCATATCCTGAGTGGCTGCAACCCTGATCACCTGAACTTTACCTGTAGCAGTATCGACTTTCACCTCCGCAATCTCCGCAACCCAGGTTCCTGCATCGAGTCCGCAGGCAATGCCGATGCCCCTTCCGGAAGGTGTTTTTCCGGGTACATAGCCGAATTTGTCAGCCACGGATTTCAGACATGCGATCATCTTTTCATCCTTCAGGTTTTTAAGTCTGAAATCGAGCGGATCCACTCCTGCCGCCGAGGCCATAATATCTATCTGCGTCTCACGGGCAAATGTGTTTGTGTTGTTGTTGGGCGCCCGCCAGGGTCCTGTTTCGAAGGGATGGACCCGCCATACTGTGCGGTTCTCGCTGTGACTAACGGTTCTGTGATTTGGAACATCATACACTGTCTCCGCTCCCCTGGTGCCGGCAAGGTAAACATTGTAATCCCACAATAGTATTTTCCCGTTTTTGTCTATACCCGATCTGACTTTGACAACCGAGGCCGGATGGAAGTTATCATAGAAAAACTCCTCCTCACGCGTCCAGGCTACCATTACCGGTTTTCGGGTCATCCCCGCCAGCCTGGCTGCCTCGATCCCCTGCCTGTATGCGCTCTTCCCTCCGAAGCCACCGCCGACGAACGGAGTAATGACCCTCACTTTTTCACGGGTAAGTCCGAGTTCCCTTACAATTCCGTCCTGTAGTCCGAAGGGCGATTGAGTGGCAGCCCATACAGTCAGCTTGTCGCCCTCATAATTTGCGAGTGCAGTGTGTGTCTCAATGGGTGCATGAGCCAGGTAGGGATCATGAAATTCACTATCAAAGACCTTATCGCACTGTGTACGGGCAGAATCAATATCCCCGGCACTCCTTACAGTACTGGATCTGTATTCTCCCCTGTTGATATAATCGTAGACAGTATCGCTGCTGACTTTAATCTCATCAAATGAATACTCTGCATTTATCTGATTGATTGCAAGATCCGCCTGATCATGGTCTTCACTGAGTACCGCAATAAAATCACCGTCGCGAACCACCTTTACTCCCGCAAGTTTCTCAGCCCCGGTTACATCTGCCGAGACCAGCTTTGCTCCGTGTGAAGGCGGCCTCAGTATCCGGGCGAAAAGCATTTCCGGTAGCCTGAGATCCCCTGTATATCTTGCCTTTCCGGTTACCTTATCATGCGCATCACTGTGCTTCAGAGGCTTGCCAACATATGTAAAAGCAGTATGATCCTCTACCGGTGGTTTTACGTCCAGATACTTCTCAATCTTCTGTCCTTTTGCAAGCGCTGCATATGTTACACTCTTCGAAGAGTCTTTTGTATCGGTAATTACACCGTCCTTCACCTCAAGCTGACTTACCGGCACACCCAGTCGTTCAGATGCCATTTCAACAAGTACTGCCTTCGCCTCGGCGGCGGCAGCCCTCATGTTGGGCCCGAAAGATCTGGTGGTTAGCGAGCCCCAGGTTCCCATGTCGTAAGGGCACAGATCTGTGTCTCCCATTATCATTTTTACCCTTTCCAGCGGTACATTCAGTTCATCCGCCATCATCTGCGGCAGTGATGTGATTATCCCCTGCCCCATCTCTATTTTCCCGGTAAAACAGCTGACAGTACCATCTTCAGCTATCTGAAGGAAGGCGTTGTAGTCTTTTGTCAGGCTTCTCGCCTGCGGTGCAGGCATTGAAAGCAGATCAAATGCACTCCATGGCTGGAAGAAGATGAAAATTCCTCCGCCGGCTATCTTAAAAAAACTTCTTCTTTTCATGATTACTTCCCTCCCTTTATTACTTTGGATGCATCTTCCACCGCCTCGATGATGCGTTTATGCGCTCCGCACCGGCAGAGGTTATCCTCGAGGCCTGCAACAATTTCGTCCCTGGAAGGAGAGCTGTTTTTCTTCAACATACCAACCGAGGTCATAATCATACCTGGGGTACAATAACCGCACTGGAGGGCATCATGATCTATAAAGGCCTGCTGCACAGGATGCAGCTTCCCTTTTTTGGACAGTCCCTCGACTGTAATTACACTTTTCCCGGATACGTCACTTACGGGTACCGTGCATGACCTCACGGGCTCGTTATCGATCAGCACTGTACACGCGCCGCAGAAACCGATTCCACAACCGTATTTGGTGCCTGTCAGTTCAAATACATCCCTGAGGACCCACAGAAGCGTTTTGTTCGGATCTATTGTCACCCGGGTCTTCTTGTTGTTTAGCTTAAAACTGATTGTCTCTTCCATAACTAAATCGTTCGGTTTAATTCATTCCTATAATCTTCCGCAGTATCAATATCTTTCAAAATTAAAGGATTATCCGTTTCAATCTCCTTAACATCTCCGGGATGATTCAGTGCCAGGACCCTCAGTCCTTCTGATTCATCCAGTGCCATTATTTCCTTCCTGTATTTTCTGTCAATCAGCAGCGGGTGTCCACGCTTGCCCTTGAAAGTCGGGACTACAATTCCCCTGCCTGATTCGTGCCAGGCTCTGACAACAATGTTAATATCATGTGCCCCGATCATCGGCTGGTCTCCGGGGAAGACCAGCGCAGCAGTATAATCATCAGTCAAATGCGCAAATCCGCATTTGACAGAAGAAAGCATTCCTGTCTTATAGGCAGCATTATAACAATGGATTACGGGATATTCAGAGATAACCTGCAATATTTTGACACTGTCGCTGCCCAAAACTACAAGAGTCTTTTTCACTGATGATGAGACAATATTTTGTATCACCGTTTCGATAATTGTTGTTCCGCGGTATGGCAGTAACATCTTGGGCGATCCCATTCTCTTCGATTCACCTCCTGCAAGGATTATTGCCCATACCTCTGACATTTGCTTTCAGGTTTTAAGTCCGCCAGCCTGCGGATCAGACTTTCGACTTCTTACAATAACCAGCTGGGCGGCGATGCTTACGGCAATCTCCTCTACGGTTTTCGAGCCTATATCAATCCCTACCGGAGAGTATATCCTTTGCCACTCTTCGTTAGTAGCCCATTTTTTGCTTATAAACTCCTCCCGCATTTTCGCTATTTTACTCCTGCTGCCTATCATTCCAATATATCCAGCGCCGGATCGGATACAGGACCTAAGTACCTCAGCATCACCGGCATGACCGTGGGTCATTATCACAATGTAGGTGTCACTGTCTTTTTTAATATCCTCCATTATCTTCCCGATATCGCCGGCTAACGTGTGATCTGCATCAGGAAGGTTCAGGGCGTTGGCATACTCACTCCGGCTGTCGGCTACTGTAACTTCAAAATCCAGCATTTTCCCCAGATGTGATAGGGCTTTGCCTATATGTCCGGCCCCTGCAATCACCAGGCGGGGCAAAGGGAACAATGGTTCGAGGAAGACAAGGGTGGATTTCGCCTTATCCTGAGCAGGTGCTTCTGGCTGATGGAACTTTGCGCTGCCCGGAGATGAAAGCAGGGCAGAGACTTCCTTCTTTGCCTGGTCAGTTAAATAATCAGGCAAAACCGGGGCCGAAGCGGCAGTTATCCAGTGTCGTCTAATGTTTACATGCGGCACTTTCAATATGGTGACAACGGTCACCAGAACGCCGGGAATTCCTGCTGCAAGGTCCTGCTCAATTTGCCTGAACAGCGGAAGTGAGAATAAAGGATCAGCATCAAGAAGGACGGAGATGGTTCCTCCGCAAATGGCCTCGTCTTTACGTTCTATGCCATTGTCAAGAGAGAAACTGACATATATTGATTCTCCGTTGCGTGAGCATTGGTTGGCAAAGGCTTGAACCCTGTTCTCGACAATTCCGCCGCCGACGGTTCCGGCAAGGAGATTTCCGTCTGAGAATAATGCAAGGCTTCCGGGTTTCTGGGGTGTGGAGCCGGTTGTACCTGTGACGGTTGCAAGCACAGGCTTTGTGAGTACCTGCCCTGACCGGGTCAACCGGAGATATATGTTTTTCATAAGCTTTCTGTAGCGGTTAACCGCAGTCACTCCGTATTCGGATATACAATGACTTCATGCGGTGATAAAACAAATATATAAAAATTGAGGAAACAGGCTAATTCCGGAGGCAGATGATAAACACGCTATGTTGACCCACAATGGCCTTTCACCGGCACTTGCGGTGTTTGATTGATTTATTTGTCTGAAATATTTTGAGGAATCAAAAATTGAATTAATTTTGCATCGCTTTTGGTGCGGTAGTTCAGTTGGTTAGAATAACGGCCTGTCACGCCGTGGGTCGCGGGTTCGAGTCCCGTCCGCACCGCCTCAAGCTTGATAAACGACTGAAAATCAGTCGTTTATTTTTTTGATAATTCTCCGAGTATATAAGAAGGATATCTTTGGTAAAATTCAGTGCTACATCTTTGACCTGATAGTCAACATATATATTTATCACTTCATATCAAAACTTATCGGAATGCTCATTGCAGCATTTACCTTTTTACCTTCAATCGTGCCGGGTTTCCATCTTGCAGGCATACTTTCTATAACTCTTAAAGCTTCAGCGGCAAGATAAGGATCCGCAGCCCGGACAACTTCAACACCATTGATTGAACCATCTGTCATAACGACAAATATTAAAATTACCTTACCGGTAATTTTGTTTTCTTTAGCAAAGGCAGGGTATTGTATATTGTCCCGAATGTACACGAACAAGTCGGAATCACCTTTACCATAAATTGGGTAAGTGTCGACCTTACTGAAGACATCAGTAAGATATTCTGTACTGCTTATCCAAAACTTATTGGAAATCATTCTGTTATTAACAAATTCACTATCTGATTTGATTCTGCCAGTGTTAACTGAATATATCTTCCAACTGCCATCAATTATAAGCGGAAAAACTAATTTACAAGTTCCTTCACTCACCAACTTGTTGTCTTTATATTCTTTAATGAAGTATTTTTCTTGATGTGTTTCAACAAATCTTATTGACTTCCCTAAGGGATTCTCAATCATAAATGAAGTATCAGATAATTTTGATATTATTGAGGTATTGCCTTCCACCCACTTCTTTTGGTCCTTATGGAAACTTTGCAATTCAGATCTATTCTCCGATTTCCTGGTGAGCACTTCATAGTAAGTAGCCCTCTGTTTATCATTAATTGATTCTCCAAGACTGGAGAAATAGATAGAAGTATCATTCTGGCTGTAAGCCCTTAATGGGAGAATGAGGACACAAAGTAGAATAAGGTTCTTCATATTTAATACCATCATTAGTACCAATTTATTGTTTGTGAACTAAATGTAGCCATTTTTTACAGAATTCATTTAAGCGATGAATATTTTAAATTATGTACCAGAGGTGGTTAACCTATGTTCTTAGTGCGTAGGCTATCCGAAAATGATGTTCATATATCCCACTTATCTGCCTCCGAGCGAAGATGTTTCAATGATACCCGCATGTAAGGTTTCATACTCTTGTAATTACTGTGCCCGCTCATAGCCATTACATCCTGGATAGGAATTCCTTTTTGTAAACACAGTGTAATGAATGTCCTGCGTGCATCATGGCTCGTAATGATTGAATATAGCGGGGAAACTGACCTGTGTACAACTTTACCCTTTACAATGTGTGATACTATGGGTCTGTCAAGATTAAGTACCTGAAAGAGCTCTTTGAGTTGATTGTTGAACTTCGCATTTTTAATCTTAGGGGGTAAGCCACCTCCTTTTTCTAAAACATTTCTGCTTGCATAATAAAGGGGTGGCATAGCTTTGCCTCCCGTCTTGACTTGGTTAAACTCCAGAACCTGTTCAGGAGTAACCCATGAAGGGTCAAATCGCTGGCTATCACCAAATCTCATTCCTGTGGTGGCAAGAAATACAAATAGATCCCGTGTCCGGTCAAGATAGCCTTCGAGCTTTGCCATAATTAAAATCTTAAGTTCTCCGTCATTGAGTGCAACGATCTCTCCTTCTATTGGGAGCTGTTTATATGTCATCCATGACAGGTCTTTCTTCGGATAGGCAAATCGCAGAAAGGACTTGGTACCACGGACAAGCCTGTTAATAGAAGAGTCGGCATATTTCTGATCAACTAATAAGTACTGAATGAAGCGCCCGAATGTCAAATTATCCCATGTATCAATATCAAAAGTGTATTCGGTTTGGATGCAGAAGCGCTTCAGCATCTTCATATAGACAACTGCCTTCTGCAAGGTCCCTGGCTTGAATGTTTTTACTTCAAGGTATTCATCATAAAGTTTCCAGAAAGGTTTTACGGTTTTCACCTGGGCATAGAACTCCGCTCTGACCCTATCTACAACCGGATCCATTCCCATTGCCCTAAGTTTAAGTGAAGCATTCAGAACACGCAATTCCATGTCCGATATTTGTTGCTTAATGATTTCATAGTCCGGGCAGTTCTTCTTTGGAAATGAGCCAGTCCAGTCCTTGTCTTCAATTTTAACTCCAGTAAATATCTTAAAGATCTTCCCTTTGTGAGTGTAAATAACGTAAACTGATTTCTTGTACTTCCTGACTTTCAACGTAGGCATGGCAGTTTATATTAAAATTATGAGTACTTATTTCCGTACTCCCGCCTTACTCTGAAAGTTCTTATTCGAAATTATATTTGACTTTAACTTATAGTTCTGCCGATAATCTGCTTTAATACGATGTGATAACATCGCCGTGGGTCGCGGGTTCGATCCCGTCCGCACCGCCAAAACAATAAAGCCCTGAGCCATAGCTCAGGGCTTTATTGTTTTAATACGGAGTGAGCTTCATCATTTTTCTTCGACGTATTCAAGAATATCAGAAGGCTGACAGTTTAGTGCCTTACATATAGCTTCCAGGGTGGTAAAGCGTATAGCTTTGGCTTTTCCTGTTTTTAGGATAGAAAGGTTAGAAAGTGTCAGTTCAACTTTTTCTGATAGCTCATTAAGCGACATTTTTCGCTTTGCCATCATTACATCCAAGTTTACAATGATTGGCATAGCTCAGACTGTTAAATCATTTTCATTTTGAATTTCAAGTCCCTTTTTGAAAATAGTCGCAATAACATAAACTATTGCAGCCATCAAAATAAAGGCCTGACTGTCTACCCAAAACTGATCCAGATGGTCGATTTCATATCCACGATGCATAAGGTTTTTAGCCGATTCCCGGGCTATGTAACTTAATAGTCCTATGGATAGCGTGAAGTAACTAATTTGCATAATTTTGTTTGAGACAAAACTGTTGAATGGTTTTGACAAATCAAGTTTGAGTAGAAGTATGATGACAATGTAAAATAAGTACGCCTTCAAAATGGAGATGACAAGGATAAAAGAGTACATACCGAAAAAAGAAAATTTGCTCAGATTATACAATTCACTCAAGTTCAACTTTTGATATAAATTCTGGACAAAGTCAGGTCTGTATAGACTGAAGAAAAAATTAACTATCAAGCCTCCGGCTTCAATGCACAATCCTACGAAGATGATCCAGGCCACAATACTCAGGACTGTAAATACGAAGTTGTTTGTTTTTGACATCATGTTAGTTTTTAAATTGATGTCGTAAAGATAATACTTATTTATTGATAAACAACAAATATATATCTTTATTCAAAATATATTTGCTAATCCTTAAAGGATTGGTGGCAGGTCGGTTCAATTTTCAATCATCTATTGCCTGTCCGACAAGCTGACGAAATTTCCATCCCGTTTCATCACCTTTGATATCCTGGGTTTGTTTCATCAGAATACCGATAATTTCTTCTTTTGGATCAGCAAAATATTGCGTATTAAAATAGCCTCCCCAATTAATAGTACCATTGCTACCTCTTCCACCCATATTTTGACCATCCTGATCAAGGACACCAAAAGCCAAACCATAACCTGCTCCGGAATCTCCCAACAAATCTCCAATTTGATTCGCCATGATGACTTGCACTGTTGTTCTGCTTAAAAGGCGTACTCCATTTAACTCGCCGTCATTCAAATACATCTGCAAAAAAGTAGCATAATCTTTTGCTGTGCTTGAAAGACCGGCACCACCTGAGAAGAATGTTTTGGCCCCTTTAATCGGATAATCTGTATCATAATTGGTATTTGTATATCTGATCCATTTCTCATCCTTGAGCGTTTGAACCGGTACCAGTCGGGAATTCTTTGAGTTGGGTAAGTAAAAATATGTATCATTCATGCCCAGAGGTTCAAAGATCCTTTCCCGAAAAAACACATCCAATGGTTTACCTGACAAAACTTCTATGAAATAACCTAAAACATCAAGACCCTCACTGTATGTGAATTGTTTTCCAGGTTCATGATGTAATGGAAGTCCCGCCAGCTTTTTAATATTTTCTTCAATTGTAACGGATGATGTGGTAAATAAATCTATGATTCCGGCCTTCTGGTATATTTTGCTGAATTGATCATTATCAATAATACCATATCCTATTCCTGACGTATGCGTTAACAGATGCCGAATTGTGATTTCCCCTTTTGCAGGACTTGTGAGGTAAGTTGTATCAATTTTATTTAATGAATCAAGAATCTGTGCATTCTCAAACTCCGGAATATATTTTGATATTGGGTCATCCAGTCTGAATTTACCTTCTTCCCATAGCATCATGACTGCTGTAGATGTAATTGCCTTGCTTTGTGATGCAATTCTAAAAATATCATCACGTTTCAGGTTTCTTTTGGTATCATTCTCAGCCATACCGAAAGCTTTATAATAAACAATCTTTCCATTTCTGGCAATCAATGCAACAGCGCCGGGAATCTGATTGTTTTCGATGGATTGCGTTAACATATTGTCAATCAAGGCTAATCTTTCTTCAGACATTCCTACACTTTGAGGAGAGGACTCGGATAGCGGTGGTGTCGAATGTATCGATTTCGTTTGACCGTAAGCCGAAATCATCAGTGTGAGTGAGAAGAGGAATGTTAATGTGGTTTTCATAATTATTGATGTTTTAATTTGAATGACTTAAAATTAATTACATTTCCACAAAAGGTAGCCATAAACGACCAACGAAGGAATTATTTCCCGAAATGGATTAATTCCTCGTTAACTTTTGACTATCCAAATTAAGAAAATAATCTCAGTTCTTAGTAATCCAAATTAACTCCCGACTCCAGTAAATCATTAATAAGGTTGAGATCAATCTTATTTTCCCTCAGATCAGCATATTCAAGCATCTTCAGCTCAAAAAGAGGTGTTATGTCTTCGATATAATTACCGGATAACTGGATACTCTTAAGATTTACAAGGTTGCCTATGCCATCAAGGTAACCAATCTGATTATCAGAAAGGTTCAACTCCTCCAGGTTTGCCAGCCCGAAAAGGGGTGTAAGGTCTGAAATACGGTTGTCTGACAGATCAATGGTTTTAGCATTGATGCAGAATTGCACTCCATCAAGATCGTTGATATCGGATGCTGATAATTCAAATTCCTCAATGTCTTCGAGATAAATTGAGGGAAATTCTATGTCAGTATGACCATATTCCCTCATTTTAATTGCATCGTAAAATGTATACCCGACAAGTCTGGTATTAGTTTTTGGTTTTTTCATTTTGACAGTCTCACTGTCATAGTAAACTGTAAAACCCTCAGTCTCTACATCCCAATCATAAACAGGGGAATAATCTATATCCTCAAAACTCTTAAGTGCAACGGCAATCTCCTCAATCCTCTCAAGCTTAAGAATATGAGAAAATTCCAGTAACCTGTCGAGATTATTCTCCTCCGCAAGCCTGTTGATTTCGCTTAAATGAAAGCTGGCCCTGTCAGGATGATAAAGCATTATAAGTTTTGAAAAACCTTTTCCATCATCCGTTACCGTAACAGATACAAAGTCACTAATTAATTCTGAAATTCTCTGAAGTGCAGTAAAATCGCCGGCCCTGTAGAGATTTATCAGAGTGAGAGAAATGTTATTGAGATTCTTAATTGAATAGGCTTCCAGAAGCTTTTGCTGTAATTCTTTTATTTGCATCAGATCTATGATTGAGGTTCAGCTTAATTATGATTATCTCCTGAAACAGCAGAGGAACCGGGATCATACCTGCAACTTGCGGGCAACATTCCGGGCTTCCCAACCTTTTACAGCAGACAGTTGTTTGGGCATCAGGTATAGTGTCGAAATGCCTTTGCCAACCGTAAAAGCAATGGCAGCGGCTACCACGCCGACAAGGTTCAGGAAAACCACACATACTAGCAGGACAGCAATAATTCCAATTAGCTCTGTTGCTGTCGCTACTGAAATAGTGCCTGTGGTACCGTTAATTACAAGTAAGGATCTTTGAAAATTCAGTAAGACAGTCAAAGCAGGCAACAGTACCATTATCTTAAGTGGCAGATAAGAAAGATCTGCAAGCTCCATGCTCAGTCCGGAGATATTAATAAACCACAGGTCTGCGAGAGGAGTGAATGCCAGGATGGATATTAAAACCGTTACCACCGTGCCAAGGTATAATGCAAAATTCCTTAATATCCTGTAATTCTGTTTATATGTTCCGATAAGGGCAATATTCACCTCCTGGTAGGATAATCCCAGGCTTCTGAAAATGAATACCAGCGAATTTACTACAGGGAGAACTGCCAGCGACTCAACTGCCATATTACTTCTGCCAAGAAAGAATGTAACGAACGGATGCACCCCCAGTGATAAAATGGAGGTGAGTGCAAGCGGGTAGTAGAATTTTGTGATCGATCTTAAGCCCATATTACCGTTTTCGGTGTCTTCCCTATTAGTCAGAACCTTAAGAGTTTTTGACACCATGATCCTCGTTGCAATTGCTTCGGAAAGGACTGCAAGAGACATTGCCCCTGCCCCAACATATGCCCCTGGCACTCCTGCCGAGTACAGGGACAATCCTGTTATCACTATGACCGACAGCCGGACCATAGTTCCGTAAGTAACGCGTCTCGTCAGGTTGTTCCTTATGAGGATACCCTGGTAAAACCTCCTGTAACCTATCGATGCAGCCCAGGGAAGAAAGATAATAAGTGCAATGTGGGCAAGCCTTGCAACTTCCTCAGGTACACCCATCAGACCAATAACAATGAAGTTGAAAACCGGAGGAATCAGAATTAAAATCTGTATGCCGGTAATCCCGGCATTCAGGATGTCAGTAAACCGCTTAAGCTTCCTGTATGAATTTCGCCCGGTGACAAGAGCAGTGGAAGCACTCATCAGCATTATGATAGGTGATTCAATTATCATTGCAAATGACCCGGCAATACCAAATGCGGCAAGATTCAACTTTGCATCACTTAACCGGGCAATAAATGCAATGAGGATCGGCTGCTCAAGGGCCATCATCAGCCAGGTAAGTGCAAGCGGTCCCCAGAAAAGAGTTACCTTCCGGTATGTAAGCCTTTCAGTCAGATCCAAAAGGTGCATCAATAATCAGGATAATGATTTTATGTGAATCAGAAATGAACAACCCTTACTTCCTTTCAGAGCCTTTCAGGTCGATCAGGATAACGCCGGTTGCTCCCCGTGATCCGTATATTGCTGCTTCCGATCCTTTGAGCACGCTGATAGATTTCACCTCCCTGGGATTTATGTTGTCAATGGATGACACCACCATACCGTCGACAACCAGTAGCGGATCATTGCTAGCATTGATGGAGGTTACACCCCTGACCCGGATAGTCCTGCCGCTGACCTGAACTCCTGGCACCTGGCTGCTTAACAGATCATAAATATTTGTATAGGCGGAGTACTTGTCTTCCGTCGCATCGATACTGCCCACAGAGGTTGAATTGTTCTTTTTGGAGACTTTTGAATAACCGATATTTATGGTTTCGTCATCATCAGTCTGACCAGGAATAAAATCCTTTATTGCAAATGTACCGTCCAGAGGAATGTTTACAGTCAAGTTGTCCTTCAGGGCTATCTCGGCTGAACCATATTCATATGTAAATGCACCTATTGTCTTTACACTGCGTCTCACCTCAATTTCAAAGCGCCCCAGGCTGTCCGTTACGACATTTGTGTTAATCCTGTCGGCCAGGATCATCGCCCCGGCAACTTTTGATTTATTATCAAATGTTACAGTGCCTGAAACCACGACTTTCCTGTTTTTCTTCTGTCCCTGCAGCTGTGTGCAACCCACCAGGGAAATCACTATAAGTAAAAAGACCCTCACGTTCATTCTGATGTGTTTAATTTTATGGCAAGTTATAAATAATTTGTTCTGATTGCCCGTGTTATTAAAACCTGCCGGACAGCCTTAAACTGAAGTTACGGTGAGGCTGGATGTCACCCGGGCGGCCCATGTAAACTGTATTTGTAATATTCTTTACAGCCAGCGAAAGTGTAAAAGCATCACTGAACCTGTAACCGGCATTCCCGTCAACCAGTATATATCCCGTGTTGCTTTCCTGCCAGTATGCAAAGAAGCCCGGAAGTATCTGCTCCCTGGTCTCGGGATTCAGAAAAACGTCATCGACGTCCAGTGTCTTCGACCTTGCGTATAGGTTCAGCCCGAACTCAATATTATTCCTGTCAATTCCGAAACTGAGCTTTGCACTATGCTTTCGCCTGTATTTGAGAAAGACATCAGTATTTCTGTTAGTGTATGAATTGAACTCAACGGGATAGATAAAGGTATATCCGCCGCTTAAGGTAGCCTCCAGTTCCCCGAAGGATCTTGTGAGAATTATTTCAGCTTCCGATCCGTAAATTCTTGACTGTTCTACGTTCGTGGCCTGGAATCCCAGACCGTAATTACCCGTTCCCTGATCCGGAAAAAGTCCGAAGACATATTCAATCATGTCCCTGTTCTGGCTGAAGAAAAGGGAAAGGTCTGCCTGCCCCTTCATTTCTCCGAGCATGATGCCCTGCTTTACCCCAACCTCTGATGTCCACCCTGATTCGGCCTGAACAAATGGATTGGGGAATATCTTTACAGAACCAAGTGTTGTGGAAGCATGTTTCTCCGCTATCGAGGGGTACCGGTAACCCTGTCCGAATGAAGCCCTGATGAATGTAAATCCGCCAGCCTGCCAGTTCAGTCCGGTTCTGAAGACAGGAACCACCCTGTCTCTTTCCCCGTCGAGAATATTCTGCTCAACACGCACTCCTGCAGAAACCTTAAGCCTGGCAAACGGTCGTCCCTCCAACTGTGCAAACCCTGCCAGGTTGAGACCGTGATGATTACCAAAGAAACTGGATGTCACATTACTCCAATTTTCGGATGCGCCTGCATTAAAATTTAAAAAGTCTGAAATAAGGTACCGGAACTGGTATTCAGTAAACAGAGAGACTGAACCTGCGTTATTCTCCACTCTCACAGGAAACCGGTTGGCAGACGACTGGAACCTCATGCGCACATCGTGCCTGAATCGTTCGGTCCTGTTCAGGGAAATGAACGGGTCGGCAGTAAAAAAACGGCTGCTGAGTCTCGAAACCGAGGAGGTATCCTGAACCAGGGCTCCGGTGAGAGCGTCATCCCAGAGGATAAAATCTGTTTTACGGGTGGTACCTGCCCCAAGATTCAGCCCGTAAACAAGGCCCCTGACTTTTGCATTACGGTGCTTTAGCCTGAGGTTCACCCTGCCGAGTATTTCGTCATTGTACTTTCTGTAACTGTTATCCGCAAGCAGGCTTAAACCCACCCCTATATCTGTATTTCCACGTCTTTCAAGGTGCGAAAAAGATGCAGATGACCATATCCGCGGTGCATTCCACCAGACCCAGTTCCTGTTCGCAGGCTTTCCGAATACCCCCGCTTCAATATAAAACCTGGTTAGAGGCACATTCGACGCTTCTGCGCTCCGGAAGCTAATAACGCCGTTAAGTGCAGAGGATCCGTACATCACCGATGAGGCTCCCTTGATTATTTCTACCTGTGAGAGGTTTTCCAGCGGCAGGAAGTTCCACTTTATGCCACCAGCATCCGCTGACATCATAGGCAGACCATCGATAAGGGCCAGCACCCGGCTCCCGACACCGTAGCTGAATCCGCTTCCTCCCCTGATCGATGCCTGACCGTCAAGCACCTCTATCCCGGTGGTTTTGTTAATCAGCTCCTGTGCATCGGTTATATGACTTTGTGAAAGAGTTGCAGGTTTAATTATATTCATCGAGACGGTCAGCTCCGAGACTCTCTGCTCCGTCCTGTCGGCAGTCACAACTACCTGGCTTATCTCCTGAGATTCAGGCTCCAGTGAAATGTTCAACTCCTTATTCTCGCCGGGATAAAGCCGGAAATGCTCCGTTAGTGTCTTGTATCCCAGGTATTTGAAAGTGACCGACAGATTTCCGGTGTCAGATGTAAAACTGTAATACCCCCGGCCGTCAGTGGCAGTCCCCACTCCTTTGCCGTAAATCACGTAGACATCAGGCAGCGACTCACGGCTGTCACGGTCTGTAACCCTTCCGCTTACCCTGATCTGGGCAACGGATATTACCGGCAACATCCACAGGATTGCTGTAAATAATGTAAAGAAGCGATGCATTATTTGGGTTTGAATGTCATCCTGATCTTAAGCGGATTGGATGGCTCGGCAATATTTGGATAATTCGTTGTCAACTTCAGCGAAGTTGCTGTCAGTTCCTTAATAAGTGCGGTCAGCGGAACCGGCAGTTCAGGTGACTCAAGAACAATACTTGTTTCGTCATATACAAATCTCCATGTACCCGTATATTGTCCGAAGTAACCGGTACCGTCTTCATTGAATTTAATGTCACCGGCGAATTTTTCGAGCAGCTGACCGGTACCGCTGGCATCAACCCCTCCGGCAAGAAGACTGTCAGTCCTCCAGATATGGTCGGTAAGAAAGGTAAAACGGTCTGAAACAGTCTCCTTTTTGCAGGATGCTGCCAGCACTGTCAATGAAATAAATAATAGAAATGCTATCTTTTTCATGCGTGTAAGTTTTAAGTTCTCCGTACCTGATTACAGAACAATCTCTCCTCTGATCAGTTCATTACCGCCGCTATTTATCAAAGATAATAACCTATCGATACAAAACTGTTCTGTGATTATCTGTTTTTTCAATGCACAGGCCTGTTTATAAACCGGCGAAGAGGTCATTTAATGGTAAATCATGACATATATTGCTAATTTTGACATTTTCAGGAATCAATTTCATGGGACGACCCTGTACGCTGATATTTCTTTTTACCCTGTTGCTGCTGCCGCTGAAAGGACAGACTTTCACAGACAGTAATCTGCCCATAGTCGTGATTACGACTGACGGCGGAGTCTCAATTCCTGATGAGCCCGGGGTGAAAGGCAACATGAAGATTATTTACAGGGGAGCTGGACTCAGGAATTACGTGACAGATCAGAACACTCCGGCCTTCCTGAATTACTCCGGGAGAATTGATATCGAAATCAGAGGTTCTTCCTCACAGGAATCACCCAAGAAGAACTACGGCTTCACAACACTGATGGCTGACAACATCACAAACAACAACGTGAGTCTGCTGAATATGCCTCCTGAAAACGACTGGATACTGGGCGGAATGGTATTTGATACAGCCATGATAAGGGACTTTCTCACCCTCTCGCTTTCACGACGCCTCGGCAACTATGCCCCCCGGAGCGAATACTGTGAGGTAGTTGTAAACGGCAATTACAGAGGCCTCTATATGCTGCAGGAAAAGATAAAAGCAGACAACAACCGGGTTGATGTGCATAAATTAACTACTGCGGATAACCTTCTCCCCTCAATTACAGGTGGCTATATTACGAAGGCTGACAAACCAACCGGGGGAGATCCTATTGCCTGGACTATGTACAGCTGGTTCGGACCGGCAGTGGAATACATACACCATTTCCCGAAGCCCGGGGACGCAACTACCCAGCAGACAAACTATATCAGGGGCGAATTTTTCAAGCTTGAAACTGCGGCAAAAAACAATGACATTTCGCTGATTACCGGATATCCGTCAATAATCGATGTACCCTCTTTTGTAGACTTTATGCTCCTGAGTGAGTTTGCAGCGAATCCTGATGCCTATCAATACAGTACCTATTTCCACAAGGACCTTAACGGTAAACTGAGAGCGGGTCCCCTTTGGGACATTGATCTCTCATACGGCAATGATCTGTTTCAATGGTATCTTGACAGGAGCAAACCAGACATATGGTTTTTTCAGGATTACCAGAATGACGGTTCAAGATTCTGGAGGGATCTTTTCTACAATTCACAGTTCAGATGTTACCTCTCCAGGAGGTTCAACGAACTCATCCAGCCTGGCCAGCCGCTCAATCAGTCTAACCTGGAATCAAATATAGATCAGACAGTTGCAAATATAACCGAGGCTGTTACGAGAGATTATGAAAGATGGGGAAAGACCGGTACTCACGCACAGCGTATAACAGGTATAAAGGCTTTCATTACAGCGAGGCTAAACTGGATGTCAGCCAATATTGGGTCATTCTCAGCCTGCAGCAATGTTACGGTACCGCCGCTTGTGATTACCAGGATAATGTATCACCCGATGATAACCCCGTCATTCCCTGACGGTGATGACCTTGAGTTCATTGAGATAAGAAACAACGGCACCCAGACTGTCATTTTAACGGGTATCTATTTCAGAGGTACCGGACTTGTTTACCAGTTCCCTGCCAACGCTTCCCTGGGTCCGGGCCTGTGTGTGATCCTGGCCAGCAACGCCGCCGAATTTCAGAGGAAGTACGGCTTCGCTCCTTATGGCCAGTTCACAAGGCAATTGTCAAACAACAGTCAGACAATTATCCTCGCCGACGGTTTCGGGAACATCATTGACAATGTCACATATCTCGATGCTTCCCCCTGGCCCGTTGCTGACGGTAACGGATTTTTCCTGAAACTCACTGATATCAATCTTGACAATTCTCTGCCGTCAAGCTGGATAGCATCAAACGAAATAATTACTTCTACCGATGATCTTCCCTTTACCGGCAACATCCGGATTTTCCCGAACCCCGTGGCTGACAGGCTCAGGATACAAGCTGACAGGCCCCTCCTGGAAGTAATTATTAATGACATTCAGGGGCGCACACTTTTCACATTTGAACCCGGAACCGGCAGTTATGAAATAGACATGACCGGATTCAAGCCCGGTACCTATATCGTGACTGCGGTCACTGATGGAAAAACCTGGAACGAAAAAATTGTAAAAAAGTAATTTACAGTATCCTGGTGCCGGTGCCCGGCATATTGTGAAAAGCTATATATACTGGTAGATCCTGACGTAATCAACCACCATTGTACGGGGGAAGACCGTATCATCAATACCCTGGGCTCCTCCCCAGTTTCCTCCCACGGCTACGTTCAGCAGCAGGTGGAATCTCTTGTCATACGGCCACACCTTATATCCGGTGCCCTCATTCTTAAACGTAAAATAAAGTCTGTCATCGACGTATACCCTGTATTCCTTAATCTCCCATTCCAGAGTATAAACATGAAATTCAGAATAGCAGGTAGGAATATTTATTGTGGCATTCTTCTGCGTACCAATTGAATGGTTATACTTCTCCGTATGGGCAGAAGCAACAATGACGAATGGGTCATAACCCACATTTTCCATTATATCTATCTCTCCGCTTGCGGGCCATCCGCCGTAAGCCCAGTCAGTCGGCAGCATCCAGATTGCCGGCCACATTCCCCTGCCGTCAGGGATCTTCGCCCTGATCTCCATCCTACCGTACAGCCAGTCACCCTTCCCTTTTGTCACCAGCCTTGCCGATGTGTACTGGAATCCCTTATACTCCTCTTTTCTGGCCGTAATGTTAAGGTATCCGTCTTTGACCTCGGCATTTTTCAGGCGTGCCTGTGTGTAGAACTGCTTTTCATTGTTCCCCCATCCGCCAGCATTGCCGGCAGTGTCATAACTCCATTTGGCAGGGTTGGGAAGACCTGTGTAGTCAAATTCATCACTCCACATCAGGGTTTTTACAAGTGTCGGCTTTACAGGAACAGGTTTGGGATCTTCGGGTTTGACACATCCGGGTGCCAGGACGGATCCCAGGCAAAATATAAGTATCAGTATCGGATTCATGTGCTTCATATTTAACAATACACTTATTCAACTATAAATTCGCCGTGCAATCCCTCATCTGAGTTTGTGCCAACCCAGACATCAAACTGACCGGCCTCGGTGAGAGTCTCTTTACCATTGAAGAATGCAAGGTCAGCAGCATCTATAGTAAACTCTACAACTGCTGTTTCACCCCGTAGAATGTTTATCCTCCGGAATCCTTTAAGCTCTTTCACGGGCCTTGTAATGCTCCCGACGCGATCACGGACATAAAGCTGCACCACTTCAACACCATCCATTTCACCTGTATTTGCAACAGTGGCTTTGACTGTAATTGAGCCCGTTTTGTTCATTGAAACGGCAGAAAGTGAAAGGTCACTGTATTCGAATGTTGTGTAGCTTAAGCCGAAGCCGAACGGAAGCAGCGGTGTGTACCCGTAATCGAGCCAGAACGACTTGTAGCCGAGAGAACTTTGCGGATTCTCGACGGAGATGCTGTCAATGTGAGTCCAGGACTGCGTTGTTGCCGGTCTGCCGGTGTTGTTATGGTAATAATAGTAGGGAATCTGCCCCGGTCCCTTGACGAAAGTGACAGGCAGCTTTCCGGAAGGTGACTCCTTTCCAAAGATCAGGTCTGCAAGTGCCGGTCCGGCCATTGTACCTCCGTGCCATGCATAGAGCACGGCGTCGGATATTCCCAGTTCCTCACCGATGGCAAGTGGACGGCCTGCCATTATCACCGTAATCAGGGGTTTCCCTGTTTTTGCAAGTTCAGCCAGGAGTTCACTCTGTACGCCCGGGATATCAATCTCTGCCCGCGACTGACCTTCACCGGAAAGTATCCACTCTTCACCGGCAAAAAAGATTATAGCATCAGACTTTTTGGCGGCAGCGATTGCTGCATTGAACTGGGCAGTGCTCTTGTCCCTGCTGTATCTGAGGCCGCTTACATAGTTTACTTTCTTTTCACCCAGCAACTCCCTGATGGCCTTCAGTGGTGTCACCGAGTTCTCGGGCCTGCCATCAAAACACCAGGTGCCCAGCTGGTCACGCGGAGCGTCAGCAAGAGGTCCTATTACCGCCACCGATGAAATTTCCGTTTTCAGCGGCAGGGTCTTGCTGTCATTCTTTAAAAGTACAGCGCTCTCCCTGGCCACAGTACGGGAGTGCTCAAGAAATGCCGGGTCGAGCAATATCTTTTCAGCTTCAGTGTTTATATAAGGGTTGTCAAACAGGCCAAGCCTGTACTTCACTGTCAGGATGTTCAGAACAGCTTCATCAATCTGCGCCTGGGTGATCTTATTCTCTTCAAGAAGTATCTTGATATTGTCAAAATAACTTGTTGATGCCATCTCCATATCAACCCCTGCATTTATTGCCTTGGCAGCAGCATCGCGTTCATCTACTGCGTAACCGTGGGATATCAGTTCAACTACTGAACCCCAGTCACTTACCACAAATCCGTCGAATTTCCATTCATTGCGCAGAATCTGCTTTAACGTAAACTCATTGGCCGATGTAGGAACTCCGTTGAGGTCATTGAACGCCGACATGAAAGTGAGAACACCTGCATCCTTTGCGGCTTTGAAGGGTTTAAGCACCACATTTCTCAATACAGGCTCGGTAATATATGTCGTATTATAATCGCGGCCACCTTCAGTAAAGCCGTATCCTACATAATGTTTGGCGCACGCTGCAAGTGATGTGGGGTCTGTCAGGCTGTCGCCCTGGATTCCCTTAACCATGGCTGCAGCCATTGCTGAAGCCAGGTAAGGATCCTCGCCGCAACCCTCTGCTATCCTTCCCCAGCGCGGATCCCAGGTAATGTCAATCATAGGGGCGAAAGTCCATTTAATTCCCTGGGATGAAGCCTCAGTCGCTGCAATGCGATACGCTTTTTTCACTGCCTCCGGATTCCATGAAGCAGCCATACCCAGGGGAATAGGGAAAACTGTACGGTAACCGTGGATGACATCCCTGCCGATTATAAGCGGGATGCCCAGTCTGCTCTCTTCGACAGCAATTTTCTGTATTGCATTTACCTGCTCTGCTCCTATAAAATTCAGCAGCGAACCGCAGCGACCCTCCCTGACAGCATTTTTTAGCTGTTCGGGATCACGGAAATAGCCAATGTCAAGCTGTGACATCTGTCCTATCTTTTCATCAAGGGTCATCTGCGCAAGCATTTTTTCAGCCCTTGATCCCTCTTCACTCTGAACTGTTACTCCGGTTTTACAGGATGTGCCAATCAGGAAAAGTGACACCAGTAGGATAGCAAGTGAATGTTTCATAGAATTAGTTTTTGCAGTGATTTTAAGTAAAGCTATAAAAAATTGTCATCCTTAAGCCATAGCCCGTTTTTCAGGTCAAAATTATCTCTTTTTTGCTTAACTTTAAATATATTTGCACGCCTGCCAAAGGTTCAGGTTTAACTTAACTATTACTGATAAGAAATGGTCAAAATCACCCAGAACAGAATCCCGCATGAATTCTTCGCAACAAAAGGTTCAGGCTGCAGTGAATATGCGATTCATCCCGGATCGTATCACATGGCTTTGAATGATGCCGGAATATCGGAATTCAACATCTTGAACTACTCCTCGGTTCTGCCTTCCTCGGCAAAACTGGTTACTCTCGACGAAGTTGATATGCCGCCTTACGGATCTGAACTCTGCACCATTATGGCAGTGGCCAACGGGTACTACGGTGAACATATCTCCGCAGGGATTATTTATGCATGGATGTATACCGATGACACATGCGAGGAGAAAGTGGGAGGACTGGTATGCGAGCTGTCAGGTTACTTTGATATGGAAGCACTGGAAGAAAGGCTCTATACTGTTCTGAAAGACCTGCATGAAAGGACTTTTGCGAAGTACTATCTCGGTGAGCCTATTGTCAGCACCGAATCCCTGACGGTTGACAAGCGGTACGGTACGGCCCTGGTAGCTCTCTGCATTCTGAATTACACGTAGCACAGGGGGCTAACGTCTTACCGGGCAGCGTCTGCCTGAGCCTTTTTGTTCCGGACAATAATAATAGCCAGCTATGAATAAACCCGGCAAGTTTTTGCATCGCTTCATCCCTCCTGAAGGGTGGAGGATGCCTGTGGTAGTTATTCTCGGCATTTTTACCGGTACCGTGCTGTTCCTTCTGAAGACCTCAGAAGCCACATCTTACCTTTCGGATGACCCGCGGGTCTGCATCAACTGTCACATTATGACGCCGCAGTTTTCAACCTGGGCTCACAGTGCGCACAGAAGCGTAACCGACTGCAATGCATGCCACGTTCCGCACAACAATGTCATAAGCAAATATATGTTCAAGGCCAGTGACGGGCTGAGGCACTCAACAATCTTCACCCTGCGCAGTGAACCCCAGGCAATTTACATAAGGGAGGCAGGCAAGCGTGTTGTACACGATAACTGCCTGAGATGTCATGCCTCACTCTTCAGTGACGGGCCGGGCAGACCTGAAACGGCCATGGCTGGCATGAGAGAGAGAGAATGCCTCGAATGTCACCGCAACACGCCTCATGACCGTGTAAACAGCATCTCATCAACCCCGGGGGCAATAACGCCCGGACTCAAGGACAACCTGTAAAAACTCAAATAAAATAGTATGAAAACTGTCAGGGAAATTGTATCTGAAAAACCGTGGTTCGGGTGGCTCCTGTTCTTCGGCACAGTCGCTGTCGTATTTCTGCTGGGGCTGCTTGCCTCTTCAATTGTCGAAAGGCGAAGCGAAGCCCGGTATGCGTACCGTCCTCCGACAGGACTACAGCAGTTCGAATCTGACAACAGCGTTTGGGGAAAGTTTTATCCCCGTGAATACGAGACATTTCTGAAAACTGCAGATACTACTTTTAAAAGCAGGCACGCCGGCAACAAGCCCATCGACGTACTGCAGACTGATCCGGAGATGGTGGTACTGTGGGCAGGTTACGCATTTTCAAAGGATTATTACCAGGCCAGGGGGCATTACTGGGCCATCGATGATATCAGGAACACCCTCCGCACCGCGGCGCCAATGACTCCTGACGCAGGTCCGCAACCGGGAACCTGCTGGGCCTGTAAAAGTCCCGATGTACCACGCATGATGAACACCGTGGGCCCGGAAAGCTTCTACAAATCAACATGGGCTGCTCTGGGTCCTGAAATTACAAACCCTATCGGCTGTGCCGACTGCCATGACCCTGAAACTATGGTACTCACAATTACCAGGCCTGCACTTAAAGAGGCTTTTGAGCGGCAGGGCAAAGATATATCTGCTGCAGGCCACCAGGAGATGAGAAGCCTGGTCTGTGCACAGTGTCACGTTGAATATTATTTCAAGGGAGAAGGAAAGTACCTGACATTCCCCTGGGACAAAGGCATGACGGCTGATTCAATTGAGAGTTATTATGACAGTTATGGCTTTTCAGACTGGACGCACTCAATCAGCAAAGCCCCGATGTTAAAGGCACAGCATCCTGACTATGAATTATTTAAAATGGGAATACATGCCCAGCGGGGAGTAGCCTGCGCTGACTGCCATATGCCCTATATCAGCGAAGGCGGGGTTAAATACACAAGCCATCATGTTCAGAGTCCCCTGAATGCAATTGCAAACACATGCGCCGTCTGCCACCGTCAGAGTGAGGAAGAACTAAGAAATAATGTATATGAACGCCAGGATAAGATTGCTGCCCTGCGCAACCAGCTCGAGGAGATACTTGTCAACGCTCACTATGAAGCCAAAGCAGCATGGGATGCCGGAGCCAGCGAAGAGACAATGAAACCGGCACTGGCTCTCATCAGGCAGGCACAGTGGAGATGGGATTTCACCGGCGCATCTCATGGTGCATCATTTCACGCACCGCTGGAGGTTGCTTCTATAATCAGCAACGGGATATTAAGAGCAATGGATGCCCGCATCGAACTTGCCGGAACTCTCATGGGTCTGGGTGCCGCCAGAGTCACCATACCTGACATTTCCTCAAAATCAGCAGCCCAGAAAACGATAGGGCTTGATATGGAAAAGCTGATCAGGGAAAAAGAAGAGTTTAAGACAACTGTTCTTCCTCAATGGTCAAGGCCGGCAGTATAAGAATACCTGGATGATTTACGCGGGACATCGGATGAAAAATAAGAGAACACTAATACTGGCTGCTTTCATAGGATTATTCCTGGTGACCGCTAACCTTCCCGGCGCCCTGGCACAGACAGGTAATCATACTTTTTCGCTGGGAAACAGTGATTTCCTTCTTGACGGCACTCCTTTCCGTATTATAAGCGGCGAGATGCACCCTGCCCGGATTCCTGAAGAATACTGGCGCCACAGGATCCGAATGACTAAAGCCATGGGCTGCAACACGGTGTCAGCGTACCTGTTCTGGAACTATCATGAGGCAACTGAGGGTATCTATGACTTTCATACAGGCAACCGTGATATATCGGAATTTATTTCAATTGCCGCCGAAGAGGGAATGTGGGTAATTATTAGGCCCGGTCCTTATGTATGCGCCGAATGGGAGTTCGGCGGACTGCCTCCCTACCTTCTTCGCACCCCCGGGATAAGGGTCAGGTGTCTTGATCCTGTCTACATGAGAGCCGCGGAGAGGTATATTTCGCGACTGGCAGATGTGCTGCGTCCTTACCTCATTACAAACGGCGGACCACTGCTGATGCTTCAGATCGAGAACGAATACGGCAGTTACGGAAATGACCGTAACTACCTGGAAGCCCTGAGAGGTATCTGGCAAAAAAACGGCATAAATGTACCGCTCTTCACAGGTGACGGCCCGACGACCTACATGCTTGAAGCGGGAACTCTGCCCGGGTGTGCGGTAGGACTCGACTCAGGCAGCAGTGAGGAAGATTTCACCCTTGCCAGGAAGATGAACCCGGGTGTTCCTGTTTTCTCAAGCGAGACTTATCCAGGATGGCTTACCCACTGGGGTGAGGACTGGGCCAGGCCAGACACCGCAGCCCTGCTTCGCGAAGTAAGATTCCTGATGGATTCCGGCAAGTCATTTAATTTCTACGTTATACACGGCGGTACCAATTTCGGATTCACCGCCGGTGCTAATTCGGGCGGCAAGGGCTATGAACCTGACCTGACCAGCTATGACTATGATGCACCAATTGATGAACAGGGTAGGACGACTCCAAAATACCTTGCACTGAGAAATCTTATAGGCTCCTACCTGCCGAAGAAACAGAAGCTCCCTCCCATCCCTGATCCAGTTCCTGCAATGACTCTGCCTGTAATTGAGGCTGTGCCCTTCACGTCCGTCTGGGACAATCTCCCTGTGGCTGTCAGATCAGTTCAGCCTGAATCGTTTGAAGAGTACGGGCAGGATTACGGATTCGTGCTCTATTCGACTAAACTCATCGGCCACAAGAGCGGAAAGCTTACTGTGATCGATATTCACGACTATGCCACCGTATTTCTCAACGGCAAATACATCGGAACGCTTGACCGCAGGCTTGGAATCAACTCTGTCGAGCTTCCGCGCAGTGACGTCAAGGATCCTTTGCTTGAAATATTCACAGAGGGTATGGGGCGCATCAATTTCGCCCACGCCATTATCGATCGTAAGGGCATAACTGACCGTGTCATACTTAACGGAATGACGCTGATGAACTGGGACGTTTACGGGTTCCCGATGCATGAAGAGTTTATCAGTACACTGAAACCCGGAAAAGAGCTTTCAAAACCGGGGGTATTCTTCAGGGGACGTTTCACACTTGACAAGACAGCAGACACCTTCATTGATATGACCAATTTTGTCAAGGGTTCGGTCTGGGTCAACGGCCGTAACCTGGGAAGGTACTGGGAGATAGGACCTCAGCAGAGGCTGTACTGTCCCGCATCATGGCTTCAGATAGGTGAGAATGAAATAGTAATATTCGACATTCACAAGTGTGAACCGGGTACAGTAAGGGGATTTGAGACAATGAATCAGTGAATGACCTGTCAGTGAAGGCCTGTAATCAGCGAGAGAAGATGGTAGATCCCTGCAGCCAGAAGCATTGAAATCGGGATTGTAACTATCCAGGCATAAAGCAGGTTTATAGTAACTCCCCATCTCACGGCTGTAACGCGTTTCGTAAGGCCGGTACCCATGATGGCTCCGGTAATTGTGTGGGTGGTACTTACAGGAATCCCGAAAGCCTCTGTACCGAAGAGCAGTAAGGCTCCTGCTCCTTCAGCAGCGACACCTTCGAAAGGTGTAAGCTTGGTTATCTTTGATCCCATTGTCTTTACTATCCGCCACCCTCCCATCAGGGTTCCGGCGCTTATCGCAGTATAACAGCCCAGCACGATCCAGTGGGGAATGTTATGGATCTTGCCGTTCAGCATCTCGATTTGCGCCCAGTGAGGAATTGCAGAAGGATCAACACCGTTGAAGAAGACCAGCAAAGCGGCAGCTATGATACCCATTACTTTCTGAGCATCATTGCCTCCGTGTCCGAGACTGAACAAGGCAGAGGAAAGGAGCTGAAGGTGCTTGAACTTCTTATCGAGTCTGAAAGGGTTGCCTTTCCGGCTCACCCACAACAGCAGTATTGAAAGCAGGTAAGAAAACAGCATTCCGAGCAGGGGTGCAAGAAAAATAAAAATTCCTATTTTCATGATCTTGCCGGTGTGCACCACTTCCCATCCTGAAAAGGCTATTGCAGCCCCGGCAAACCCTCCTACGAGAGTATGAGACGAACTTGATGGTATGCCAAGGTACCAGGTGAGCAGGTTCCACATTATGGCGGCAATTATCCCTGATAGTATCACCAGCAGGGTGATGGCTGAGGTGTCGACAATCTTGGCAATGGTGTCGGCAATATTAAGCTGGAAGACAAGGTAAGCGAGAAAGTTAAAGAAAGCAGCCCACAGTACCGCCTGGAACGGCGTTAGCACCTTGGTGGAGACAACCGTGGCAATTGAGTTTGCGGCATCGTGAAAACCGTTGATAAGGTCAAAGGCAAATGCAAGTACTACAATGAAGATAAGCAGGGTGAAATCCATCAGGAAATATTATTAAGCAATTTTCACAATTACTGAGGAGATAATATCCGCCACATCGTCGCAACGGTCAACTGCTTTTTCAAGAGCCTGCAGTACGTCCTTCTTCTTAATCAGTTCAATGGCGTCGCGTTCTTCCTGGAACAGTTTTGCCAGGTAACGGTGGTTAATATCATCGGCATACTCCTCCAGTTCGCTTATCTTGTGACAGTTATCCTTGTATTTTGTGAGATGAAGTACATCCCGGAGGCCATTGAAGGTTGTATTGATCTCAATCGAAGCCCTAAGTATAGTGTCAGCCATATCTTTGAACTCCTGGGGTATCTCCTTAACGTTGTACAGATGAATTTTCTTGGCTGCACCGAAAATCAGATCCACAACCGAGTCTGTGGCATGGATCAGGTCAAAAATATCTTCGCGGTCGAAAGGGGTAATAAATGTGCTGTTTAAAGCCATGTAAAGATTCTTGGCTATCTGATCACCGACAAGCTCAGCTTCCTTTATTTTCTGCCCGAGTACCACCCTTTTCTCGGATGATGTTTCGTTCATCAGCTCAACAAGGAGCTCCGATGCTATAATAAGATTCGCCGAAGCATCTTTGAAAAGTGGATAAAACTTTCCCTCCTTGGGTGTGAGAAATGAAAAAATCTTGTCAAGTTTCATAAAAGGATCAGTATTAAATCACGGTTTTTTCGATTTTCCAAAAGTATACTAATAACCGAAGCGATAAAAGAAGTTATATCATATTGTTCACTATTTGTTAATTACTATTTCGTCAGATTCTGTTCCAACTTTAGGTATCTTAGCAACCTTATAAATACTCAGGATAATTATGAAATTAACATTTTACGGCGCAGCCCGCGAAGTGACAGGCAGCAAGGTACTGATTGAGACAGAGCACGGTAAGAAAATACTTCTCGACTGTGGTCAGTTCCAGGGAAAGGGTCTTGAAACCCAGCAGATGAATGAAGCAATGGTATTTCCCCCTGCTTCTATAGACCATATCATACTTTCACATGCCCACATAGATCATTCGGGACTGATTCCCTTTGTGTACCGTAACGGATTTACCGGGTCAGTTGTCACAACAACCGCCACCCGTGATCTCTGCTCCATAATGCTTGCAGACTCGGGAAAGATTCAGGAACTTGATACCTGGTCTTTCAACAAGAGAAGGTTAAAGAAGGGACTGCCAACCGTTGAACCTCTCTTCACGCAGGCTGACGCCATCGCATGCATGAAGCTCTTTATTACTGTAGGTTATGACCGCAAGTTCCGTATTGACGATTATACTACGGTGAGGTTCACAAATACCGGTCACATGCTCGGCGGAGGTGTAGTGACTCTTGAGCTGAAGGAAAAGGACGGCATCAAGCGGCTTGCCTATACCGGAGATATCGGAAGACCGGGAAACAGGATACTGAAACATCCGCAGCCTTTTCCCCAGGCTGACTTCCTGATTACCGAATCTACCTACGGCGACCGTCTTCATGCTACCCTTGAGGAGTCTGAAGAAGACCTCTGGAGTATTGTACATGAGACCTGCGTAGTAAAACAGGGCAAACTAATCATCCCGGCATTCAGCGTGGGCCGGACCCAGGAGATTGTCTATTCTTTAAATAACCTTTACAATGCCAACCGGCTTCCGAAAGTGGATATTTATGTTGACAGCCCGCTCTCTGTAAATGCCACTAATATCTTCCGTATGCATACCGAATGCTTCAATGAAGATGTGGCAAAAGTTATGCTTAATGATGCCGACCCGTTCGGATTCAATTCACTCTTTTACATAACCTCAAAGGAGGACTCAATGAGGCTGAATGAATCCAGACAGCCCATGATAATCATTTCATCGTCAGGGATGATGGAGGCCGGACGTGTCAAGCACCACCTTGCAAACAATATCAGCAATCCTGCAAATACAGTCCTTGCGGTAGGCTATTGCTCACCTTCAACGCTGGGTGCAAGAATCCTCAGGGGAGACAAGATTGTCTCAATCTTTGGGACAAAGTACCCTGTCAACGCTGATATAAAAAGGATTGAATCATACTCGGGTCATGGTGACTATAAGGAGATGGGAGATTATATTTCATGTCAGGACCCGGCGAAGCTCAGGAACGTGTTTCTTGTTCACGGCGAATATGAAACACAGCAAACCTATCAGAAGTATCTGGAGTCAAGGGGCTTCAGTAACATCAGCATTCCGGCTCAGGCTGAAAGCGTAGTACTTTAAGACCGGTAACGGAACTCCGCATCCGGTTTTTCAGATAGAATTGCTGCAGGGACTGATAATTATCATCAAAGTGCTGTAAACAATAACTTTATTTAGCGTGTTATTTAAATAACACTAAGTAAAATCAACTCTAACCCTATGTTCCTTCTCCAGAATTTCGAATTTGTGCTCTTTGCACTTACTCTCGTAGGCGTTGCCCTACTACACAAACACACAATGTGGGTTGCACTGACAGGGATGACCCTGGTAATCATCTATAAACTGGTTTTCAATGATCCGAATGATCAGTTTATGCTTTTTCACCACCTCACCGAAGAGGCGAGGGTATTGATTAATCTGATGGGCCTTCTGCTGGGCTTCGCAATTCTTTCAAGGCAGTTTGAAGATTCTCACGTTCCTGATCTGCTTCCCAATTACCTGAAAGACGGCTGGCTGGGAGCGTTTATGTTGCTTGCAATGATTTGCGTGCTTTCTTCATTCCTTGACAATATTGCGGCAGCTCTCATCGGAGGTACAATTGCTCTTGTGGTTTTCAAAGGCAAGGTTCACATCGGTTACATTGCTGCTATCGTGGCTGCCAGTAATGCAGGTGGCGCAGGCAGCGTCATCGGTGATACTACAACCACCCTGATGTGGATTGACGGGGTTCCGGCAAAGAATGTCCTTCACGCATATCTGGCTGTGGTGCCTGCTTTGTTGATTTTTGGCATACCTACCTCGATCATGCAAACCAAATACCAGCCGATTCAAAGTGACGCACCAGCGGATGTAAAAGTTGATTACAAAAAGTTGCTGGTTGTCCTTATGATACTCGTTGGAGCCATCCTTACAAACATCCTCCTTGACTTTCCTGCAGCAGGTGTATGGATTGGGATTTTACTCGGTGCACTGATGACCACGACACCCTGGTTCGAACTGAAGAATTCGATCAAGGGTACTATATTTCTTATGGCCCTGGTTTTCACAGCCTCGATGATGCCAGTGGAAAAGCTACCTCCTGCCTCCTGGCAGTCAAGCTTCGTCCTCGGGTTTGTCTCCTCTGTATTTGATAATATACCTCTCACCAAACTTGCACTTCAGCAGGGCGGATACGACTGGGGGATGCTAGCGTATGCGGTCGGATTCGGAGGTTCGATGATTTGGTTCGGATCATCGGCCGGTGTGGCTATCACAAATAAGTTGCCCGAAGCCAGGTCTGTAGGCCGCT
>Ga0209800_10001171_pt1 | contig 29578 bp, 19 predicted proteins | sample Higcelweek8metaG_FD_187174 | JGI IMG/M metagenome (GOLD analysis project Ga0209800, IMG submission 187174) | Freshwater pond sediment microbial communities from the University of Edinburgh, under environmental carbon perturbations - High... | ecosystem: Environmental > Aquatic > Freshwater >...
TTGTTGCTGGGACCGATTCTTCTTTCAATGTACTTGTTAACGATTACGATATCAACGGTTTTGACCTGCGGATTACCTCTATAAAAACTCCGCCAAATCATGGTATTTATACCTGGGATGCCTTTGGGAACATCGGCTTTACCCCCAATATAGACTATTGGCTTACCGATAGCCTTGAATACGAGGTTTGTAACAATGGTTATCCTGAAAAGTGCAGTTCGGCATGGGTGATTATCCATTGCCTCCGTCCGCCGCTCAATGCCGATGTGGTGATAACAAAAACCTCAGACCCGATTGCATTTTGGGACGATTCAATACTATACGATATTACGCTTTACAGCAACGGCCCCGATACGGCTACCTTTATTTCGCTTTACGACAAACTGAATGTTGGATTGATAAGCCCTACGTTTAGTTATTCAACCGATAACCGTCAAACATGGAGTGGATGGGATTTGTGGAAGGGTCAAATCAATTTTGCCAGCCCGCTGATTCCAAAAACCGGGGTCTTTCATCTGAAAATTAAAGCGTATATCGATCCGCGTGCCGATAGGATCATAGATAACATGGCTTATATTTCGCCTGCTTCCGATTTTCTTGAAAACGATTATGTGAGCGACACCTCACGCTGGGAAACAAAAATAAAAGAGAAGGTGATTGCCATGGCCGGTCGTGACCGTTTGATCGGTGCATGTCACGATACCATCGAGTTGAATGGCAGCGCCAGCGAGGGTGAAAATTTAACCTACCGATGGTCGCCTGCACTTTATCTCGACGATCCAAACAGCTCAACACCAACCTTTACCCCGGGAGAAACTGGATTTTTCACCTATATTTTAACTGTGACCGATGATGACGGAATAACCGATGCCGATACGCTGACCATTAATGTATTGCCGCCACCATTGGCTAAGGCCGGGAGCGACATTTTCAAGAAATTGGATGAAGATATTTCGCTGAATGGTTCCAAAAGTTCAGGTACTCTTCTGAAGTATTTGTGGACCGCGACCAATGGCGGACATATTGTGGAAGGGACACAAACATCGAGCAGGCCCGGTGTCGATTCCCTTGGAACCTATATCTTAACTGTTACCGATGTTGCCGGTTGTTCAAATTCCGATACGGTTGAGGTTTATCAATTTTATTACCCACCGTATGCCATTCCTGATTATTACAGCACACTAATAAATACACCCATTGTTTCCGATGGTGTTGAGTACCGGAGTTTACTTTATAACGATTTTGATCCCAATGGATTATTTACCCTGAGCGCCAAGCCGGTTACAAACATGCCGACCAAATTTGGTGGAAAGGTAACCATTAAAAGCGATGGGTCATTTACCTATACACCGCCACCTTCGAATTGGACTGGTGTTGATGATTTTTCTTATCAGGTTTGTAATCCGACCCCGAATGGTTGTTCGCGGGGGTATGTTAAAATAACTGTCGGTACATTACCCAAGTTGTGTAACCTCTCAATTAAAAAATGGGTTCTCGATCCCACTGTTTTAATTGGAAGAGAAGTGGAATATGTGATTGAAATAACAAACTCCGGGACTGAAAATTTATCGGCGATTACAATTACCGACTCCCTTTCGGCCTACATTACCAACCCGCTTTTTTCTTACGATGGTATAGTTCCATTTCCAAGTTCGAACAAATGGACTGGAGATATGAAGAACATGACCCTGAATGCCGGTCAGAGCAAACGAATTTATATCCGTGGTAAGGTCAGCACCAATTTCTCTGAGAAAAGGTTGCTGAATGCAGCGATGGTTTCATCTCCCACATTCGATAATTGTTTCGATTGGGACGACAAGGATAGCCGGAATGTTGATACGACCTCGGTTTATGTTGAAAACGATTTAATTGCTCAGGCAGAATTGATTGAAAATTTTGATAATAACCGCAATGACGACATCATCGGTGTTTGCGATAACCGTTCAATATTAAGTGCAACAAATAGTTCAGGCACACTTGGAATCGATGAATATGAATGGCAGCCACAAGAATATGTAATTTCCGATTCAACTGTCACTACGGGATTTAATCTGTCGAATGTGAGCGATACAACCATCATGTTTACCCTTATTATACGTTCGGGCGAAAAATTCAAAACAGCTCAGGTTTCTGTGACCATTTCGCCGAAGGTATCTGTTGATGCGGGCCCTGATCAGAAAATGAATGATGGGGTTCCTTTGGTGCTGAATGCCACCGGAGAGGGAAAGAATGTGACGTATGTGTGGAGTGAAAGCCTCAGTTTTAGAAACGACAGTGTGTTGCATCCAATCATCAACGAACCGGGTGTTTACCGAATATATGCAACCGATATGCATGGTTGTACCGCCGAAGATTTTGTTACTATCAGGGTGAACCAGTTGTTTGCGCTCAACGATATTTTGGTGGTGGTTTCGAATGTATCTCAGGATGGAAACATTGCTACAAACGACTACGACCCTGATGGCGACTCGACCTTTTATGACGGGATTGTTTATACTGGTCCTTTCCATGGAACGATCGTTGGCAACCTGATCGGTAAAAATGGCGCGTACACATATAAACCGGATGCTGATTACATTGGTGATGATTATTTCGCTTACATGGTTCACGATAACAACGCTCCCGATTTGTATGTTACAGCGAAAGTGTTTATCAAGGTCATCGGCGTTGATACCATAAACAGCCCGCCAGTTGCCAATCACGATGTTTATTTTGTGAATAAAAATAGCTATTTCGAAAGCAACTTGCTTGCAAACGATTACGATTTCGATGGTGGAAGCATCACGTTAAATATCAATCCTGTAAGCAAACCTTCAAAAGGCAATTTGGTACTTGAGCCTGATGGACAGTTTAGATATACAACTTATAGTGATGAAGTTGGAACTGATTCGTTTTATTATCGGATCAGCGATAACGGAAATCCTACGGCTTGGGACACGGCCTTGGTTTACATCTTTATTCACAAAATTGAACAAGAAAACCACAAACCGGTTGCTGTTGACGATGCCTATTATGCGGTAGTGAAAACAATTACCGGTAATGTTTTAACAAACGATTACGATCCCGATGGTAACGAAATTGTTTTTGATCCATTTGTTAACATTGTGTCAATGCATGGAAATTTCTCTGTTGACAGTTATGGTAACTTTGAATATACACCCGGACCCGATTTTGAAGGTACTGACCAAGTTATCTATACAATTCATGAAAAAGATGGAGCAACAATTGAAGGTTACAAAACTACAGCTACAATTTATTTCACATCGCTTTCAGAAAAGAGATACCAGACCAATCTGGTAGTTACCAAAATAGGGCCCGAGTATGTATTGTCAGGTGAAACCATTCAATATACAATTACAGCGAAAGATGCCGGTCCAACGTTGGCAAACAACGTGGTAATAAGCGATACGCTTTTTACCGGACTTACTAAATTACAATATTCCGAAGATGGTGGAGTAACGTGGAAAATATGGAACGGTACATTCGAAATTGACCGGATGATGCTCTACGATGAGTCTGAAATAAGCATCAGGGCCCAGTTACCCGATTCAATTTGGGCAGGTTTACCTGATACATTCTCTGTTGAATTGCCAAATACAGCCCGGGTAGATCATAACATGGTCGAATCGGAGCCCGATAACAATGTATCAACATGGATTACAACCGTGTACCAGAAGGTATTTGCCAATGCTGGTCTCGATACGATGATTGGTTCCTGTATTGCAAAATACAACCTCGACGCTTCGGGCAGTATTGGGATGGGTAAACTGTCATATAGCTGGAGCCCGGTAACCAATCTTAATAATCCGTCGCTCATTAATCCTGCTTACACCACCACACCCGGGATACGGCAGAAATTTACATTGACCGTTTCAAGCGATTATAACGGTCTGTTCCTGAGTGATTTTGATGTTGATGAAGTTTTGGTTGAAGTAGGGAATAGTCCGGTCGCCAATGCGGGTCCTGAATTTTGGGATCAGATTGATACGGTTACCCTCGATGGAAGTGACAGCTGGGGTGAAGAACCCATAACCTATTTGTGGTGGAAATACGACGATGAAAACCAGCAGGATTCAATTGGCACGACAGCTTCGGTTGACATTATCAAAAGTGGTGACTATTACCTCACAATTACCGACAGGTTTGGTTGCTCAAACACCGATGAGACACACGTAGGTTATAAATACGATCCGCTTGTTGCTGTCGACGATTATATCGAAACCCCGCAACAAGAACAAACCCCGTGTATCAAGGTACTCCGGAACGACATCATCGATCCCGATGATGATTTCGACCTTACGTTGTTGATGGTTACAAGCCAGCCTAAGCACGGCACAATCATCGAGAATCCGAATGACTCGTGTTTTATTTACATTCCTAATCAATATTACATTGGATACGATACCTTTACATACATTGTGTCGACCGGATTTTCTTTTTCAGACGAAGCGACTGTCGTTGTTAATGTATTGCCACGGCCTGCTATTGTTCCCGAAGGATTTTCACCCAATGGTGACAATATCAACGACTATTTGATTATTGAAAACATTGAAAAATATGAAATGAATAGTATCATCATATTTAACCGATGGGGTAATATAGTGTACCAGAGATCAAAATACAGTAACTCGGAGCCTTGGGGAGGAATTGCCAATAAAGGAATTCGAATTGGGCAAGGACCAGTTCCGGCAGGGGTTTATCTATACATACTCGATTTGGGTGATGATGAGATTACCCGGGAAATTAACGGTGTTGAGGTTAATAATCGGATTAAGAAAGGGAATATTTACGTAGCAGCAGACAGACGATAAACGATAATGGTGAGCAAGATTAAATACATCGTATTAACAGCATTTCTGATGAGCGGATTGACCGTTTTGGCGCAACAGGATCCCATGTACACGCAATACATGAACCAGATTCTGTCGATCAATCCGGCCTATGCAGGAGCAAAAGGAGTGACCAGCGCCTCCCTGATCGTAAGGGAACAGTGGGCGACTTGGCCGGGTAATCCCAAAACCCAAACCTTTTTTGTTCATTCACCCTTGAACACCGAAATGGGTTTGGGAGGCTCTATTGTGAACGATAAAATTGGCATCGTCAATAATCTTGGTATATTCGCCGATTATTCGTACACCATTACATATCCGCGCGAAAGGTACTTGTCGTTTGGTTTAAAGGTAGGAGCAAGTTTTTATAATGCCCCGCTTTCAAGCCTTTTTCTGGGGACTTATAGTCCGGATGATCCGGCATTCCGGGATATTGGGTATAAATTTTTGCCCAATGCAGGAGTTGGAGTCTATTATTCAAGTCCCAGTTTTTACATGGGGTTTTCAATTCCGAAATTAATTACCAACAAAATTTCGGAATCCGATGTTGAAACAGGGACTGTCATCAAGGAAGAGTTACATGCATTTTTTATGGGAGGTTATGTATTTGATATTAATAGAATTCTTAAATTTAAGCCATATTTCATGCTTAGGGTAACGCCAGATGCACCAATTTCTGCCGATATTACGGGGCAATTTGTATTTTTCGAAAAATTTTGGCTTGGCGCTACATACAGGGTTGGAAACGCGTTTGGTGCCATGTTACAGGTTCAGATAACGCAACAGTTGAAGATTGGTTATGCGTATGACTTAACCACGAATGAATTGGGTCCCTATAATTCCGGAACCCATGAGATTTTGATAAATTATGACTTTAGTTTTGGCAGGGGTCGTGTGAGGTCTCCAAGATATTTCTAATTAGGTGAAGACTATGTGGAAAAAAATTAAAATATCTGTATTATTTATATTGTTTTTCTTTTTGGCGAATGTTTCGTTTAGTCAGAAAATTACAGTTAAACTTGCCGATCAGGCATTTAAGGATTTTTCGTGGCTCGAAGCTATCGATTTATATACGTATGCCCATGAAAAAGATTCCCAGAATGCGTATGTAGTTCGCAGGTTGGCCGATTGTTACCGTAATATCGGTAGAACCGAAGACGTGGAGATTTGGTTGACAAAACTGATCGAAATGAACGAACAAACGCCCGAAGATATCTTCTATTACTCTATGGCGTTGAAAGCCAACGGAAAATACGATGAGTCTGAAACGGCGCTTAAGGAATATGCGACGATGCGTCCCGAAGACGGGCGTATTAACCTTGAACAATCCTTGCTCGATTATATCGATTTTCTTGTAAAAGATTCGGTGCGATACCAGCTTGAAACAGTGTCATTCAACACCAAGGGCTCTGATTGGGGGCCAACAATTAATGGAAATGAGTTAGTGTATGTTTCAACCGGCGATCCTGAAGACAATCGGGATATTAAATACAACTGGGATAACCTGCCTTATCTTGATCTTTATTTTGTTAATATCGATGAATACGGAAATTATTCCAAACCCGAAATATTTGCCAAGAACCTGATGACCTCTTATCACGAAGGTCCGGCAACATTCGATGTGAAAAATAAACGGATGTATTTTAATAGTAACCGTACTACTAAATCTACTGGTAGTAAAGGCGATGAAAACAACCTGCAACTATTTTATGCCGACTTTGAAAATGGCCTTTGGCAACTAAAAGGTGAGTTCAAATACAACGACAAACGATATAACATGCGCCATCCATCACTCAATGCGACCGGCGATGTTCTCTTTTTTGCATCCGATATGCCTGGTGGTAAAGGAGGAAATGATATTTACTGGTGCCGTTTAGAAAATGGAGAGTGGGGACATCCAATAAACATGGAAGAGATAAACACTGAAGGTGAAGAGGTTTTTCCGTTTATTGCACCTGACGGGGTTCTGTATTTTTCATCGAATGGTTTGGGTGGAATGGGTCAATTAGACGTTTATATGGCTTTGCCCGACAGGGGTGTCTACAAGTCGGTTGAAAACATGGGATATCCTGTCAATAGTTCGCACGATGATTTTGGCTTATGGCTCGATGAAATCGGGATGAGTGGTTATGTCTCATCGAACAGGCCGGGTGGAAAAGGTTTCGACGACATTTACAAACTTGAAATACTCTATATTCCTGTTCAAATACGCGGAACTGTTCGCGACAGGATTAACATGTTTGAAGTACCGGGTGCAAGAATTGCGTTGCTCGATGAAAATATGGATACCATATCTGTGACCTATTCAAAGGAAGATGGAGAATTTATTTTTGCTGGCTATAAACAACGGAATTACCATTTGTCGGTCACGAAAGAAGAATATATGCCGGCTGAAAAAGATATTTCAACCTACAATAAACTTCCAAATGAGAAAGTTGAAGTTGAAATATTCATCGAAATGAATTTTGATCTTCTTGAAGATCCCGATCAGCTTGAGCCGCTTAGCATGGAAATGATAAACGGAAATGAATTGCAGATCATCCAGATTGAACATATCAATTATGGTTTTGCCAGTGATGAGATTCTGTCTGATGCTGCCTTTATTCTCGACAAAGTGGCCAATATGGTGAAACAATATACCGATCTTGAGGTCAGGGTTGAATCGCATACCGATTCAAAGGGTAGTGATGAATATAACCTAAAATTATCGAAGCTACGAGCCAGTTCTGCGTACAAATATCTGATAAGCAAGGGTGTAGATCCACTTAAAATTGAATATTCAGGTTTTGGTGAAACCCAGTTGCTAAACCAGTGTGATAATGATACCGAATGTACCGAAGAAGAACATGCCATCAACCGACGATCAATTATTAAGATTGTAAGGCGAGGCAAGTATAAGACTAATCGAACATCGCGAAGTGTATTCTACTTCTAAAATAGATAGAGGCTGTCTCAAATGAGTTCAGCCTTTTTTTTTATTATTTTTTCAAATGAATGTGCGACATGCCATCGGCGTAGGAAGTGATATGGAATTTGGTCTTCTTGTTTTTTGGGGATTTGGATAAAAAAAGGGAAAGATTCATCATCTTCCCCCTTTTGTGGTGCCTCCAAGAATCGAACTAGGGACACATGGATTTTCAGTCCATTGCTCTACCAACTGAGCTAAGGCACCATTGAATTTTGTTGTTAAATTCAATTTTTTGTGGCGACAAAAGTAAACCATTTTTCCGGAATCACAAATATTATTGTCTCATAAAAATCATTTTCGATAATCCGACGTTGTGATTTTTGGGGCTATTTTTAACCTTGGAATAAAAAATTCTATTTTGTCGTGGCAATTTGATTTTTTTTTTAAATTTGCAGCCGTCTTCGACAAAAGCATTGTCCTATGGTGTAATTGGCAACACGTCTGATTTTGGTTCAGAAGAGTCTAAGTTCGAGCCTTAGTAGGACAACAATAATTTTTTAGGGAGACTGTCCTGTGGTGTAATTGGCAACACGTCTGTCTCTGGATCAGAAGAGTTTAGGTTCGAGACCTAACAGGACAACAAAAGAGTGTTATAACAGAACACTCTTTTTTTATGAATCCACCTTTCTTCTCTTAACCGTATCACTACCTAAATTAGTACATTTGTTACATGATCGATCAGGCTACAGTCGAAAGGATAATTGATGCTGCCGATGTTGTTGAGGTAGTACAGGATTTTGTTTCCCTGAAACGCAGGGGAGTCAATTTCATTGGGAACTGTCCATTCCATAGCGAAAAAACACCTTCTTTCACTGTATCTCCTTCCAAACAGATTTATAAATGTTTTGGATGCGGGAAAGGTGGAAACTCCGTTAACTTCATCATGGAGCACGAACATCTCAATTACATTGAGGCGTTGAAACACCTGGCAAAAAAATTTCATATCGACGTGGTTGATGAGGAAGAATCGCCCGAATTAGCTGCTCAACGAAATCGCCGTGAAAGTATGATGATTGTTTCCTCTTTCGCTGCTGAGTACTTCTCAAACTATTTGTTCAATGAGAATGAGGGAAGAAATATTGGATTGAGTTATTTCAGGGAACGTGGTTTCCGCGACGATATCATCAAATCGTTTCAATTGGGATATTGCCCCGATCAAAAAGATATGTTTACCCAGGCAGCGCAAAAGCAGGGGTACAAAATGGAATTTCTCGAAGAAACAGGTTTGAGCATCAAGCGCGATGAATGGATTCGTGACCGTTTTGGAGGGCGGGTTATTTTCCCGTTTCATAACCTGGCAGGCAGGGTGATTGCTTTTGGTGGCCGTGTACTGAAAACCGATCCGAAAGTAGCAAAATACCTGAATTCGCCTGAATCGGAGATTTATCACAAGAGCAAGGTTCTCTATGGTATTTTTCATGCGAAGAATTCCATTTCGCGAAACGACAAATGCTACCTGGTTGAAGGTTATACCGATGTGCTTTCCATGCACCAGTCGGGGATTGAAAATGTAGTTGCTTCATCGGGTACATCGCTTACTGTCGATCAAATTAAGCTGATTAAGCGCTTCACAACGAATATTACCATCATATACGACGGTGACCAAGCTGGCATTAAAGCGTCGATCAGGGGGATCGACATGGTGCTTGAAGAGGGTGTCAATGTAAAGGTTGTGCCGCTTCCCGAAGGTGAGGACCCCGATACGTTTGCCCGGTCAATGAATGCTTCTTCGTTATTGGAATATATTGCTTCGCACGAAACGGACTTTATTCGTTTTAAAACGCAACTACTGTTGAAGGATACCGAAAACGATCCGGTTGCCCGTGCCCGCCTTATTAACGATATTGTGAAATCAATATCAGTAATCCCCGATACCATTACCCGCTCGGTTTATATCAGGGAGTGCAGTAACATGCTCGATGTTGCCGAGGATATTCTCTATGCCGAGGTTCGGAAAATCAAATTTAAGATTACCGAGGAGCAAATTGTCCGGGAAAAACGCGATGCAATCCGTAGCTCTCAGGAGATCAATCAACCGGTAAAGGCCGTTATCAAAAATGAGAATCCCTGTGCAATTGAAGAAAAAGCGTTGTTGCGAATTCTGATCAGGTACCACGATAACGATTTGTTTTCAGTCGATAATGATGAAACGGGTGAAGAAGAAAAGATAAAGGTAGGTCAATACATTATTTCTGAAATCGAAAAAGATAACCTTAGCTCGGTCGATCCGGTTATTCAACTTATTTACGATGAACTAAAAGAACACATCAATGAAGAGTTCTTTAATCCTGAACGCCATTTTGTTCAGCACGAGAATCGTGATGTGGGCAATCTGGTCAGTGGGTTGCTGATGGATAAATATATTGAAAGCGTTATTTGGAAGCGTAAAGGGGCGTTTGTTGAAGATGAACATGAAATACTCAATGTGCTTGTTCCACGTTTAATTGAAGAATATAAACTGCGGCATGTGAAACTGATGAAGTCAGAGATCATGAAGAAGATTGGTGAGATCACTGATCCCAACGATATGGAAAGGGTGATGGAGCTTCAGTCGATCATTTCCAATTTGAATAAGGTTGAAAGGGAACTTTCAAAAAATTTAGGTAAAAGGGCTGTCACTTCATAAATGAGATTATGAGAACTGTATTTATTCAAGACAAACAAGAAATTGAGAGAATTATTCTCTCATGTCGCACCTGTTTTTTGGGGTTGAGCGACTCTGAAAATCAACCGTATGTTATTCCTATGAACTTTGGATATCATGATGGTACCATTTATCTCCATTCGGGACAGAGTGGCCGAAAATGGGAAGTTATGCATTCAAACCCCAAAGCATGTATCACTTTTTGTGCAGGCAATGAACTGGCCTATCAGGATGAACAAGTCGCTTGCAGCTGGAGAATGAAATCGAGTTCGGTAATTGCTGAGGGCAAAATTGAATTCATCGACGATTTCGATGAAAAGAAAGAAGTTTTGAAGATTTTCATGGCCCATTATAGCGACCTGGAATTTCAGTTTAAAGATCCTGCCGTTAGAAATGTAGGGGTTTACAAGATGAAAATAGAAAAGATTCAGGCCAAGAAATTTGGAGACAAAGCTATAACCCCCTGGAACAGTTAAATGTAGAAGTGTTGGAAAACGTTATCGAAAAAGTGTTGGTAACCGGAGCTACCGGTATGCTCGGATCGAGGTTGGTATTCGATCTGGTAGGGGCAGGTTTTAATGTAAGGGCCACTTATCGGGATAAAAACCGGATCGAACAGTTTTGGAAAAATGTTGGATATTATGGGGCTGACTCAAATTCGTTGGCCAATTCAATCGAATGGGTTGAAGCCGATTTGCTCGATCAAATTCAATTATCAACAGCCCTCGAAAATATTGATTTGGTATATCATTGTGCTGCCATGGTTTCATTCCAACCATCTGTGTGGTCGGCGATGTTCAAAAATAACATTCAGGGAACGGCGAATCTTGTTAATGCCTGCATCGAAAGAGGAGTTAAAAGAATATGCCATGTGAGTTCGATTGCCGCACTCGGAAAAACTGAAAATGGCGGGTTAATCAATGAAGAAACCTCTTGGATACCCGATAAAAAGCAGTCGAAATACAGTATCAGTAAATTTCATTCCGAGATGGAAATCTGGCGGGGAATCTACGAGGGATTGGATGCGATTATTTTTAACCCGTCGGTTATTCTTGGCCCCGGCGATTGGAGTACAGGGAGCCCGGCTTTCTTTCATCAAATTGATAAAGGTTTAAAATTCTATACACAGGGCAGTACCGGCTTTGTTGATGTCTGCGATGTTTCGAAAGCCATGCTGCTTCTGAATGAAGAAGCAAACCTGAAAACGGCAACAAACAACCGATGGCTGTTAAGCTCAGCAAACTTGAGTTATGAATCGCTTTTTAAGATGATTGCATCATCAATAAATACCGTTCCGCCAAAGTATTTGGCAACGAAATGGATGTTGGGTGCGGCCTGGAGATTGTCAAAATGGTACGGCATCCTTTCGGGCACCGCGCCTCAGTTAACCCGAGAAACCATCCGGAATGGGTCTGCAGTTTCGGTTTACGATGGTTCAAAGATTACAAGGGAATTTGGATTTCAGTATCGGCCGATCGAACAAACGATTACTGAAATTGGGAGGATGTTACTGATAACAAAAAAGTTGGGTTAAAGCCCATTGTTGTTAATCCCTATTTTCCTCCAGCTAAAGCAGGAGGCAATTGAAAACCTTTCTTTCGAAATCATAACAAGAAATATACTGAAAGAATGATTTATTATTTGAGGTGCATACAGCTTCAATTGCCTACACCTTTAGGTGTAGGATTATATTGAAAGCTATATGGAGTGGGGCTTTAGCCCAATGGACAACCAGCGATTGGTCAATTGCATGTAAATAAAAAAAGAGCAACCAAGAAGGTCGCTCTCTTTAAATATTCTTTCTGGTCATTACAGCTTAAAAGCCGCTTTCACTTTATCTACGTAATCGAGTTTCTCCCATGTGAAAAGTTCGACCTCTAGTTCTACATTCTCAAAATAAGACGATTCAAATTTCTTGATGATCGTTTTAGGTTCGCGTCCCATGTGGCCATAAGCAGCTGTCTCTTCATAAATAGGGTTTCTCAATTTCAACCGCTGTTCAATTGCCTTAGGGCGCATGTCAAAAATCGCGGCAACATTGTCGGCTATATCGCTATCAGATAGGGTAATGTTTGATTTGCCGTATGTGTTGATGAAAATATTCATGGGTCTGGCAACACCAATCGCGTAGGCTACCTGTACCAATATTTCATCAGCAACACCAGCGGCAACAAGGTTTTTAGCGATGTGGCGACAAGCATAAGCTGCCGAACGGTCAACTTTTGAAGGATCTTTGCCCGAAAAAGCGCCACCACCGTGCGCTCCTTTACCACCGTATGTATCAACAATGATTTTGCGACCTGTTAAACCGGTATCGCCGTGAGGCCCGCCAATTACAAACTTTCCGGTTGGGTTCACGTGGTAAATAATATCATTGCCGAAAAGCGCCTGAACACGTTCAGGTAAAGATACCAGTACGCGGGGTACCAATATGGTGATAACGTCTTTCTTGATCTTGGCGATCATCTCCTCGTCGGTTTTCAATTGGGCCGCAACTGATGAATCTTCAGGCTGAAGGAACTCATCGTGTTGTGTTGATACAACGATGGTATGAACTTTCGATGGTTCACCATTTTCATCGTATTCAATCGTTACCTGCGATTTAGAATCGGGGCGCAGGTAGGTCATTACTTTGCCTTCGCGACGAATAACTGCCAGTTCAAGCAATAGTTTGTGCGATAATTCGAGTGACAAAGGCATGTAATTGTCTGTTTCTTTGCAGGCATAACCAAACATCATTCCCTGGTCGCCGGCGCCTTGTTCCATCGGATCTTCACGTACGACGCCACGGTTAATGTCGGGGCTTTGTTCATGAATTGATGAAAATACCCCACAAGAATCGCCGTCGAAACGGTATTCTGCTTTGGTGTACCCAATACGGTTGATGACTTCACGTGCGACTTCCTGCACATCGATGTAGGTGTTTGTTTTAATTTCACCTGCCAAAACTACCTGTCCGGTTGTTACCAAAGTTTCGCAGGCAACTTTTGATTCAGGGTCGAACGCCAGGATCTTATCCAAAATGGCGTCTGAAATTTGGTCGGCAACCTTGTCGGGATGCCCTTCTGATACTGATTCTGATGTAAATAAGTAACTCATAATAAACATTTTTGTTGACCGGGGTCAATGAATAGTAAATATGAGTGGACGATGTGAAAAAGATGTGCAATCGTGGTGAGTACGAATGCTTTAGCTTTTTTTACTGTGGTTGCAATCATTCACAAATCTATCCACATTTTAACACGGCAAATATAAAATAAATCGATAATAAATCGGTGAAATGTCCGATTAATTAAGATTATTTGATCTTGTATTTAATGTTGAATTCATTCAATTTCTTCAAAATCTACATATTCTCCTTTGTTTTGAGACTTGTTTTTCTTTTCCTGGCTTTTGAATTGGATACTCGTTTCACCATCTTCAAAATTGGTTCTATTATTTGGCCCTTGATTTTTTTCAGAATAAACGGGTGAAAATAGCTTTAATATCCATTTGATAATCAGGAAAAAAATGACAATTATAAGAATAACTCGTATCATACCAACAACGGATAGGATTATTAACAACATATCTTGATTTTTATATTTTAATATTCGTCAGGTGTTTGTTTTAAAAATTACGATCCTGATCGTTTTTTTTTAGAATTTTTGCAAAATAGTGGTGTTTCTTACATTGTAATATTCACTTTTGCCGATTTGCTGAATCTTGTACAATTGTTGATGTCTTCAATTGTAATCTCGCCAAAAAATGAGAACAAAAGACAAGAATCGTTGTCGATAACCAATAGATGAAATTCATTCATGTTTGATTCGTTCCCATTTCCGATCAGCCTGATATTCTCGTTTTTCCAATTGGTTTTGCAATCTTCACAATCAATTTTGTCAGGGTCGATAAGGAAATAGCCATTTCCACTTAATTCTTTAAGTATTCTGTTGAATGCATCGTTTGAGGAGAGTTCCCCTTTATTTTGGTCGTATGTCAAAAATTGAATTTTCTCCATCTTGTAGATTACTTTTTTTGATTCTTCATCAAAAAATATTTCGAAAGGCTTGATGGCCGATTTTGAAAAACTAAGAGATGTAACACCCTCTTTCCCGTTAAACATGTTGTATACTCTATCTGCTTTACTTTCGGCTAACCCAAGCAATGAATTCAACAAAACGGCCAGAAAGATTCCAAGTTTTACTAAGATTTTCATGATTCTTAAATTTTACTATTGTTGACTGTTGTTTTTAATTTTTACTCAAAAGGGTTAATCCTTCCGATTTCATAATCCAAAAGTTACCGGTCATATCTCCATCCCATAAATTGGACGTATTTTTAATATTGTGGATGATCGGTAATAGGTTTTCATCAAGGTAGATAATTGTTCCTTCGGGTATTTTTAACGTGAGTTTTAGATTCTGAGAGCGCCATTTGTCATTTTTATCAAGAATGAAATATTGATCAAAGAATAGAGTGTCGCCTATAATTTTGTAGCTGTATTCAATTTTTGTGGCATTTCTCGTTGCACTCCGGTAATTATTTCCTTTTGAATATTTGTTCATTGAAAGCTCAATGCGATGGTTATCGCTTCTTTCAATATCAAATTTCGGATTGCCAACAATTCTTTCCCTGTTTCCGTCAACCAAAAGTTTCATGTTGTTGATGCCAACCTTCACAACCGAATTGCTGAACCTATCTTTATTCAGATCGAGGTAGAGAGTGTCGGGGTTTAATGTCAATTCTTTCTTTTCATTGATTGTAGCGTTCGAACTAAAGTCGTCGATTGCACCAAATGCTGTTGAAGCGGCAACAATGATCCCGATAACCCAAATTCCTAGTGCGGAAAGATAAACCGAACGGCTGTTCGAAACATAGTTAAAAAGCAACTTCGTTCCCGAGTAAATAATTAGTAATAAAGGGATGCCAACAATGATGAGAATAGAAAGCAATAGCGTAGAACCCATGCTTTGAGAAAAAATGTGATTCATTAATATCCCGTTATCGAAGTTTGGCATAGCATGATGCATCATTCCTGTGAATTTTGAAGCAGCAAATAATCCGAAGACTAAGGCAATGAGTGTTGAAAAACCAATAAATATCAATATGATACCAATTATCTTTCCAAATACAGATAGGCCATTGTCCCTGTTTTCTCTTTCAGCTTGATTGTACCGGTAGTTTTCTTTCGGTGGGTTGGTAACCTCTTCCTTTACCTTTTTGCCAATATTTTCTACCGTTATAGGTTCACCTTTCATTTCGAGGCGTTGTGCTGTAGTTCTTGCATTTGGAACTGCAATCCACAGTATGATGTATACCGGCAGGGCTACTCCTGATGTAGCGATGAGAAGGATAATGAAAATAATCCGAACCAACAGTTTGTCGATGTTAAAGTAATGTGAGAGGCCGCTGCAAACGCCCCCAATAACCCGGGAGTCCAGATCGCGATACAGTTTCTTCGTTTTTTGACTGTAATTTACATGAGATTCCTGAGATGGTTTTTTTTCTTTTTCATCGTCAGGGTTTTCACCGGCTTCTGAGAATTCTTCGGGTAATCCCATAATTGCAATGATTTGATCGACCATTTTTTCATCAACAACGGTTTGTTCGGCAGTAATTCTACTGCTAAATAACTCGGCAATTCGTGATTCAATGTCGCTAATGATCTCGTATCCGCTTTCTTCATCGCTAAAATGGCTATTAACCTTTGATAAATAGCTCTTTAATTTTTCGTAGGCATCTTCATCGATATTGAAAACGATCCCACTGATATTGATTGTTAATGTTTTTTTCATCGTTCTATTTAATTAATTTGAGTTTTTTACTATTTCAACTGCCTTCACGATCTCATCCCATGAGGCTCTTAATTCAGATAAAGTTATTGAACCATCTTCGGTAATTTCATAGTATTTCCGGGGTGGACCAAATTGTGACTCTTCCCATCGATAACTTAGTAAACCTGAGTTTTTCAGACGGGTAAGCAGAGGATAAAGGGTTCCTTCAACGACTATCATCTTGGCTTTTCTCATTTCTTCGATGATGTCGGGCGCATAGGAATGTCTTCTTGAGATAATTTCTAAAATGCAATATTCCAATACACCTTTTCTCATTTGGGCTTTTGCGTTTTCTGCTTTCATTCGATAAATTTTTGCAATCTTTCTGAATTTATTTGGCTATTCATTTTCAATTTTAATTGATTCAACAAATTTAAATTGACAAAAGGTACTTGGCAATGCAAAGTAGTATGTGTATATTGAATTTGTCGGTTAATGGAGTAATTATGTGGGTAAAATGATGATGGTTTATTCCGCTTGAATAAAAACTTTATGATTTTACTGATGATTCAGAGATTATTATGCAAATTAACATATTAGTTTAAAGAAAAAAATATAAAATTCGATTGACAGTTGATTTTTTTAATGTAATTTCGGAGTTTAGAAGGAACATGGTAAGTATAATCCGAAACTTAACGGAATATTATGCAAGATTCGAATGACTCGTTAATTTTTGTTGTTGAGGATAACAGGGTTTATAATAAGCTTATTGTTAGTTATCTAAAAACGAATAAGTTTAATAATGTAATGCCATTTTATTCCGGTGAAGATACAATCAATAATTTATACAGGAACCCTGACATAATTATTCAGGATTTTCTTTTGGATGGAATGAATGGGATTGACGTTTTGAAAAAAGCAAAAGAACAGAATCCCAATATCGAATTTATTTTTCTTTCAGGTCAGGATAATATTGACGTTGCCATTAATACCATGAAATATGGTGCTTACGATTACATTGTAAAGGATCAGATGGCTTTAAAAAAGATGGTCAATAAAATCAATAAAATTCAATCGGTCAACAAGCTTGTAAAATCAAACAAAAGATATCGGGTAGGGGTAATCCTCTTCTTCATTGCGCTGGCTATCATTATTATATTAATTCTTGCTTTCACCTTTTTTATTCCCTGATTATTCCTTTTCCATTTACAGAGATACCCTAATTAAAAGTTTGCAAATTTTTTTTGAAAATTGAGGGTAACCTTTTGTTGAAATTAAGAATTAATATATGAAACCCCTTCATTGATTGTTTTTCGTTTACCCTGCCATTAGTAAAACTTTTTTCACGAATGAGATTGACGGTTCTGTCAGTCTCATTTTTTTTTAAAATAATTTCAACTGATGAAAGAAACATTCATAAAATTTCTCATCATCAATCGTCGAGGCATAATGAATGGGAGAGCCTTTTGATGTTTTGAAAATATTTCCAACCGAAGTTCCTCTTAACTCAACATCGATGGAGGTGTTCGACAAATGTGCAATTTCAGGAAATCCGAGGTAAAGGGCAGGCAACACATCCCAGAGATAATATTTTGAATGCTCGATGTAAGATAACTCGAACATGCTGTAAACCAGCTTCGATAATTTAAGTTTTGATTGTTTTTTAAGGCAGTACATCACGTAATTATCAACAGGAACCTGATAACAAGCATCCAGAGGGAAAAGGGTAATTTTCAGATTCGACATTAATAATTTTCGGGCTGAAACGGGGTCCCAGAAAATGTTCCATTCTGCGCTTTCATCATGGTCGGGTGCAATGACATTCCCACTTGAAAGAAATGCTCCGGCCATCCATAATATCTTGTCGATTTTATTCTTTACCTCAGGGTATTTTTCAATGGTGTTACTCAGGTTTGTTGCCGGGCCTGTTAAGATTATTGTACTTTGTTCTTTTTCTGACAGAATTTTTTGCGCGGTAAACTCACAGGCTTCTTCTTTACTTACCTTCGAATAATCGGGATGAAAACTGCTTAAAGCCTTTAGTTTATTTATTAACGAACCTCTCGCCCTCCATTTCGCGGGAAATTCATTTAGTGGCTGTGCGTTGCTGATTGCAACCCCGAGATCGTTCCTGTCAAAAAGTTTAAAGATACGTAGAACGCTTTCAACAGCATTTTCGACATAGCAATTGGCGTTGGTTATGGATACCCCCGTCAACCTGTAATTCTGTAAGGTTAACAATGTGATGAGCGACACCAGGTCGTCAGTAGCGCCATCCATATCAATAAAAACTGGTTTTAGGTCTGTAACGGCTTGAATTTTTTGCATTAAGCTGTTTATTAGTCAGAAATACAAAAATAGAAATATTATTGAAAGAAAAATGGATTAACAATTTTCAACGCCATTATTAACATAAAAGAATAACAAAAAGGCTGCCAATTTTATGACAGCCTTTTTGAAAATATTTAAGATTTGTTTAAATCCAGTGTAAATATAAAAAATCGAAACGGTGGGGGAGCAGTGGATTTTTAGGAAACACCCTCAGCCCATAGTTGAAACTGCCAGGGTTCAGCAAGGTCAAATCGAGTTTGTAAGTGCAGCAATTTCCTTCAATACATTCGACAAAGAATTCATGTTTTTCAACAAAAACATCCTTTTCCTCCTGTTTCTTCGTAATTACAATCTCCAGACCAACATCTTCGGATGATAATCCGTTCAAGTCGAGGGTAATCTTGGCGGGGTGCGATTCACCAATCTTGTAGGTATGAGAAATTCCGTGCTCAACAGTTGCTTCAATCAGCTTTATTCCATCCCATTTTGAGGCTACATTCCCTTTCCAATTTGAAATATCGCGTGCAAGTTTAAAATCATCGGCTTTAAGTAACCTGTAACGGTCGGCCTGGGGATTGTAGAATTTAGTGATATAGTCGTTGAGTTGCCTGCGCATGGTGAAATGTGGAGCGACTTCTGAAATAGTATTCTTCACATAAGATACCCACGTTTCAGAAATTCCCTGTTTGTTCCGTTTGTAATAGGTCGGAATGATATCTTGTTCAAGATGTCGATAAATGGTTTCTGCATCGAGTTCATCCTGAAATTCCTGAACATCGAACGAAGCTTCTAATGGAAGTGCCCAGCCAGCCTCGGGTTTATATCCTTCAACCCACCAGCCATCAAGAACTGAAAAATGGACGGTTCCGTTCATTACACCCTTCTCTCCGCTGGTTCCTGATGCTTCGAGGGGGCGGGTAGGGGTGTTTAGCCAAATGTCAACACCTTGCAGCATCATTTTGGCCAGGTTCATGTCGTAGTTTTGAATAAAAATGATTTTCCCGATAAACTCAGGCCGCTTAGAGGTTTCAACAATCATTTTTATCAGATCTTGTCCTCCTTTATCAGCAGGGTGGGCTTTACCAGCAAAAATAAATTGGACAGGACGTTCGGGATTGTTCACAATCGCACTTAGCCTTTCAAGGTTTTTGAAGAGGAGGTATGCCCGTTTGTAAGTAGCGAACCTTCGTGCAAAACCTATCGTAAGGGCATTGGGGTTGAACTTGTTTAATGCTTCGGTAATCAGTTTTGGGTTTTCGTTGCGTTGTATCCAAACATCAGCAAAGCGCTGTTTGACGAATTCAACGAGCTTAACTTTTAAGTTTTGTTTCAAGTTGAAGATTTCCTCATCGGGTACATCTTGAATTTTTTTCCATATTGGGAAATCGCTCTGATTATCAGGGAAATTGTGGCCAAAATATTTTTTATGAAGCTCTTTCCATTCTTTTGCTGTCCATGTTGAATAATGAACGCCATTGGTTACATAACCTATGTGTAATTCTTCCGGGAAATATCCGGGATAAAGATCTTTCATCAATTCCTTGCTTACATCTCCATGCAACATCGAAACCCCGTTGATGTTTTGTGAAAGGTTTGCTGCAAGGTAGCTCATGTTGAAATGATCTTCAGAGGGGAATGCTTTTCCCAATTGAACGAATTCTTCCGGAGTAAGTTGGATTATCTCGGGGAAAGTCGCTCCATAAGCTTTCAATAAGTCGACATGGAAAGAGTCGTGACCTGCCGGAACCGGGGTGTGGGTTGTAAAGAGGGTCGAAACGCGTACGATTTCTTTTGCCTCATTAAAGGTTAAGTTTTGATGGCGAACAAGGTGGGCAATTCTTTCGAGACCAATAAAAGCTGCATGTCCTTCGTTGCAGTGATAAATGTCTGCCTCGATTCCCAATGCTTTTAAAAGTCTGATTCCACCAAATCCAAGTAGTATTTCTTGTTTCAACCGGGTTTCATTGTCGCCACCATACAGGTGATGTGTTACGAAACGGTCTTCTTCACGATTGTCATCTATGTCGGCATCGAGAAGGTAAAGTTTAACACTGCCCACATCAACCTGCCAAACTTTGGCTTTAAGCTTTCTTCCCGGATAGTTGACATGAATTGACAACCATTTATTGTCAACCATTACAGGTTGAACAGGTATCTTGGAGAACTCTTCGGGTTCGTAGTTGGCAATTTGTTCTCCACGATTATTCAATGCTTGTTTGAAATATCCGTAACGGTATAAAAGCCCTACGGCAACCATGTTAACTTTTGAGTCGCTGGCCTCTTTCAAATAATCTCCAGCCAATACTCCCAACCCGCCCGAAAAGATTTTTAAGCTGTCGTGAATGCCATATTCCATGCTGAAATAGGCAATTTTGTTCCCATCAGAATTTTTTCTTTCTTCCAGATAATTGTTCATATCGGTGAAAACCCAATCGAGATTGTATTTGAATTCGTCATCCTTTTCGAGCTCGATAAAACGGCTAAAATTTACTTTTTCGAGTAAAACCACTGGATTATGGGCCGATTCTTCCCATATTTCGGGATCGATATATTCGAATAATTCGCGGGCTTTATTGTTCCATGTCCACCATAAATTGCGTGAAATCGCTTTTAACGGGATTAGGCTTTGAGGTATATTTGATTCAACAATTAACCTTTTCCAATTGGGATTATTTCCAAAACTTCTGTTAATAAATCGTACTCCTTCACTCATGCTCTTTCTTCTTAATAACAATCTGATGTGAATAATATATCTTTTTAGACCGGGCGCAAAGTGAGCATTTTTTTTCTAATTTTCCATGAAAATAAGATTTGGGCCGCTAAAATTGAGATTGATTTTACGTTCGATCAATTTCTATTTCTTTCGGGGAGCAACGTTCTTTTTTTCTGACTTTAAAGTTTCACCTGTTTTTTTTGCTACAATCTTCTTTTTCAATTCAGCTTCCAGTTTTTTGATCTTTTCATCTTTTTCATCGATCAATTTCTGATAGGATGAAAGTTGACGTTCTGTTTCGTTTTCCGGGATCAGTTTGTCTAACCGAAGAGCAAAGTCACTTAAAACGTTCATGTAATTGATAAATGCTTCGTAAGGAGAGTCGTAAGGGTTAAAATATTTATGGACCTCGCCATCGGAAAAGAATTTCGTACACATGTAATACAGGTGGTCGCTTATTTGCAGATACCCCCAATCTTTTTGTATTTCAGCGTCTTCGCATTTTTCAACGCGTGGCAAAAGTGAGTAAAGTTTATTGAAAGCCTCTTGCTGCATTTCGTTACCGAGCCAAGCTGATAAATCGCGTTCCTCATCAGCCCATGAAATGGGGTAGGGTACATGCACACTCGAAACGGGTTGGTGGGTTTCAATCACGTTTGTTGGTGTGCTGAATTGAAGTTCTTTCGATTTTAAAACGACATTGGGCAATTCCTTCAGAAAATCCATGATCCCTGAAGAAGCTAGTTGGTGTTCACCAAATGTTTCATAGTCCATGAAAAGGTTAATTAACTCTTCATTAATATCCATTTTTAACATCCAATTGGTGAACTTTTCAGTCGTTAGCGGGAATTCTGACCATGCGTGGTTTGAGAATCTGAACGAAATATCGTCGCTTAGTTTGTAATTTCTCATCAATACTTTCAGCCGCGGGTTAATGGCATTGGTATACAGGTATCCCGGGCTTTTCCAACCCAGTACGTGTTTTGCCCCTTCTGTTAAAATGGCCTTAAAACCCATGTCGCTTAACATGTTGCCAATTTCATCGGAGTAAATCAACTCCGTGTTGCGAAAAACCGTTGGGCGTTGGCCAAAAAGTTTCTCGATCAAATCATCATGTTTATTGACTTGAAATTGCAATGCCTCTTTGCTTTTCAGTGCAACCAGCGAGTGTGAATAGGTCTCTGATAGAAACTCTACGCAACCGGTTTGAGCTAAATCCTTGAACGATTGGATTACTTCAGGTGCGTACAGTTCAAATTGTTCCATCGCAATGCCTGATAACGAAAACGCGATTTTAAATTTCCCCTTGTGTTTCTTAATAGCTTCCAGTAAAATTTTATTGGCGGGCAAGTAACATTGGTCGGCAACTTTCCTCAAGATGGTTTCATTTGCGAAATCATCGTAATAATAATGGTCGTTCCCGATGTCGAAAAAACGGTACCGGCGATAACGAAACGGTTGGTGGAGCTGAAAGTAGAGGCAAATCGTCTTCATATCTTTTATTAAATAAGTTTCAAAGTTTCAATATAAATATCACGTACATGCTGAGCTGAATTCTTCCACTGTAAACTATCAACTTCAACCCTGGCATGTTTTTTAAATTCGTTCGATAATGCGGGATATTTTACCAGCGCATAAATGGCATCGGCCATCGCATTGATATCCCAAAAATCGATTTTTATGGCGTGGGTAAGTATTTCAGCCACCCCCGATTGCTTGGAAATGATAACCGGCACGTCAGACTGCATGGCTTCGAGTGGTGATATACCAAAAGGTTCTGATACCGAAGGCATGACGTAAACATCGCTCATTTTCAACATGTGAAATACATCGTCGCCCCGCAGAAAGCCAGTGAAATAGAAATGATCGGTAATTTTCAATTTGGCTGCCCGGCGTATCATGGCATTCATCATATCGCCACTGCCGGCCATTACGAAACGTACATTTTTTGTTTTTTTCAATACTTTATGCGCAGCTTCAATAAAGTATTCCGGCCCTTTTTGCATGGTAATCCGCCCCAGAAAGGTAACAACTTTATCTTCCATTCCTTTTTTCAATGCTTTTTTTTCATCGAAATTAATTGGCTCAACCGCATTGTAAACTGTGACTACTTTTGCCGGGTCGATCCCATATTTTTCAATAACTATTTGTCGGGTAAGGTTACTTACCGTGATGATTTTATCGGCAACTTCCATTCCTTCGCGTTCAATGGAATATACTTTAGGGTTGACACTACCTCCGCTACGGTCGAAATCGGTTGCATGAACATGAATGACCAATGGTTTGCCTGAAATGCGTTTTGCTGCAATTCCCGCCGGATAGGTTAGCCAGTCGTGAGCGTGTATGATGTCGAATTCGTTATCGCGGGCGATGGTTTCGGATACCAGGGCATATTTGTATATTTCATCGATAAGGTCATGTCCATATTTGCCGGTAAAAGGAATTTTTCCAAAATCGTCGGTTTCAACAAATTGGGTGCGGTTTGAATGTTGGGTGCTGGTTAGGTTCCAGAATTCTTCAGGATCGGTATACGGGATAATGTTTGAATCAACTTCGTAGTAATCTACTTTTCGTTGGATTTCGTCAAACAAGATTTTCTTTTTTGTAATCGAGACATCACCGGCGCCAATCAGTTTCATTGTGCTTTGGTCTTCGTCGCCATAAGCTTTTGGAACGACAAATATTATTTTGATGTCGTCAAAATTTGCCAACCCTTTGGTGAGTCCGTAACAAGCTGTCCCTAAGCCTCCTGAAATGTGAGGTGGAAATTCCCAACCGAACATTAAAACCTTCATCCGCATCTGTTTTATATAATTATCCCTATCGTTTTATTTGCAAATTTCGCATGTGTCAATAATCTGATAGGCTCTTAAAATTTCGCCAATATTCCATGCCTGAGAGATAGCGCCTTTCCCGGTATGTGGTGGGTTGCCGTTGTAAATCTCAGAAATGGTTCCGATACAATGTTGGGTCATTTCTTCTTCAAATCCTTCCATGATGGTTTTGGTAAATGACAGGCCTCCGCGTTGATGAACACTCAGGTAGCCCTCGATAAAAAACCCGATAAGCCATGGGAAAATGGTTCCCTGATGAATGGCTTGTTCCCGTTGTTCTTCATCTCCCTCATAACTTCCTTTGTAATTATCATCTTTTGGAGAAAGGGTTCTCAATCCGCGTGGGGTTAAGAGATCTTTTTTCGCAAGGCTTAAAACCGATTTTTTCATCTCCTTGGTGAGGGGCGAGTATTTCAGAGCGGTTGCTATAACCTGATTCGGACGTACCGACCAGTCGGTTGTACCGTTGTAGTAACAATCGGCAAGGTATCCTTTATCATCATCCCAGAAAGTTTTCCGAAACGAATCCCCAATTATGGGGATCATTTTTTTCCATTTTTGGATAAATGTGTTGTCTTTGGCTTCGGTAGCCAGTTCTAAGGCAAAACATACTGCATTGTACCAAAGGGCATTGATTTCGACCGGGCATCCATACCGCGGGGTTACAGGCTTTCTGTTGGAATAAGCATTCATCCATGTTAATGCAACACCGGTGGTGTCAGCACTGATAAGCCCGTTTTCCAGCATCCCGATATTGTAATCGGTGCCATTCTTGTAGGCATCTAATATTTGTTTGAAAGTGTCTTTATATTTTTCCCACACCTCCGTTTTTCCGCCCAATTCGTCAACCAAATTCTGGATACACCAGAAAAACCACATTGGACTGTCGGCCACATCGTAAACAGCGCTAAAACGTCCCCACTTTTGAGGGAACAGACCATTTTTCAATCTCGAAATGTTGGTGTCGATAATTTTTGAAATGAGTTGAGGGTTGTTTAATGCAATCGACAGACCGGGCAGTGCCACAAATGTTTGGTTGATACGACCATTGTACCAGGGGTATCCGGCTTGAATATCAGTGAATTTCGGAGTCTTAACAACGAACTGTTCCGCTGAATTTTTAAGGCACCCAAAAAAACTATCACGGGGTGTTTTCTTTTTCAATTCTTGATTAAACTTAGTTTTTAGCTGGTCGGGTGCTGCTTCAAATGTTGAAGCGGAAAAGATAATACTTTCACCTTTTTTAATGTCAACTTCAAAATATCCGGGAACAAACAAATCTTCAAGGAATTCATAACCCCTTGATTTATCTTTCATGTATTCAATGTTAAAGAACCAGTCGGGATTGTGTATATATTCTGCCTTTTTAGAAAATTGCATGCTTAGAAACGGATAACCTTCATACAGTTGAAGTTTAATCCCCTTTTCGATAGCATGGTATTTTGTGTTAGCGTATAGGTTTGAATGGCTTAAGGTATGAACGTTCCTGAAAGCCAGAAAAGGTTTAAACCGTAGGGTTGTTTGCGAGTGGGCGTCGACCAGTGTATATCTGATTAAAACTTGTTCCGATTCTTCAACCAAAATTCTTTCCATCGTTAAAATGACACCTCCTACCCGGTAGGTCGTTACAGGGATTGTGTTAATTTCGAAATCGCGAATATACTTGTGCCCTTTGGGTTCGTAATGTTCGCCTTGAAATTTATGGATGCCAAGGTTAAATTCAGAACCATGTTGTACAATTGTAGCATCGAGCGATGATAATAAAACATGTTTTCCCCCGTCGAGCGATTCATTCGGGCATACCAGCAACCCATGGTACTTTCGGGTATTGCATCCCGATAGGGTTGTGCAGCAATATGAACCGGCCCTGTTGGTATGTAGTATTTCCCTCAAAAGAGAATATTCGAGGTTAACAAGTTGATCTTTATCAAACTTTAAATAGCTCATTCTTCATTATTAAATAGGTTAAACACCCTATAAAATTAACAAAAACCTTATTCCAAATCCCCGAGATTTTCGAAATGTTTAATTTCTTCCTGAAAATTAATATAGGGATAGGCCGATTCCAATTTTCTTATTTTTTGGATCATCGATTGAGAAAACTTTCTAATCGATAGAATATCATTACTCAACAGACGATGCTCTTTCGCCTGGACAACAGAATGTATCTGATCAAAACAGGCGTTGGTTATTTTAGAAAAGTAGACCGACTTGAATTTCTCGAAGATGAAACGGATACCTGTTTCAGAAATATGTACCATGTCGCTATCATAAAACCGGTAATCGCGAAGCTCGTCGTTCATTAACTCATACGAAGGAAAGTAGCCGATTTGTTGAACGGGATAAGTCTTCATTATTTCATCGATTGCCAGCAATAAGGTCGACTTGCTTAACTGGTTTTCGTGGGCGCCATCTTTGAAATGTCGTATAGGGCTTACTGTAAAAACAATAATTAGATTAGGGTTTATGCGATGGATTTTAGATAGGATGGAGATCCATTCGTCTTTAATCTCATTGATTGAAAGGCGAAACCGGTCGAAACTGGCTGCTGGTATTTTATGGCAGTTAGATACAATTTTCCCCGTTTCTTTCGATCGGAATACCCAAGCGGTGCCGAAGGTTACAAAAAGAAACCGGGCGCTTTTCAAAAACAGATGTGATTCACGAATTGACCTGTTGCATCTTTCAATCACCTTTTCGGGGGAGGTATTCGAAAAAGAACCGTGAAAGTAAAATGAATGCCATATTTTATCGTGAATAATCAGTTCTTCTTTGCTGATTTCATGTTGATTCAGCATCATATTCAACGCCGTAGATAAGGAGATTGGATTGTAAAGTACTCCGAACGGGTTTAACATCACGGGAAATTTATTCCCGGAAAGAATTTTTCCAATGTGGTCCGAAAAACACGATCCCATAAAAAGAGCGTTTGATCGATAATCAACTTCCCACTTCGATGGTTCAATCGTTACTTCTGTCCGTAAGGGAAAACTCATAGTATTGTTATTGATTCAGTAATTCGGTAAAATTTTCTCTTCCGGCAATTTATCAAAAAAAACCTGACCGTAAAGATTTATTTGAGGAATTACCTATTATATAATTGCCAGATGGAGTGTTTTGTTTTTGATCTTTTGAATGTTTACAAAAAGATAATGTTTTCTTACAATTGAGAAGGGTGCAAACCAGATTTTATATTTTTACTTTTGCCAAAATTTTTTCTATGTTGATAGATACCCATTCACATATTTATTCAGAAGAATACAACGGAGAGATTGATGAAGTCATGAAACGGGCTTTGCTCAATGGGGTTGAGAAAATTCTACTTCCCAACATCGACAGTTCTTCGATAAAGATGATGCTTGATCTTTCCGACAAGTACAAGGGTATTTGTTTTCCTATGATTGGAATTCATCCAACTTCGGTAAAGGAAGACTTTGAAGAGGAACTTGAAGTTATAGAGTTTTGGCTTTCGAAACGGACATTTTATGGAATTGGTGAAATAGGGATCGACCTTTATTGGGATAAAACTTTTCGTGAAGAGCAGGAATATGTTTTCAAAAAGCAGTTGAAATTTGCCCAGAAATATGATTTGCCAATCTCAATCCATCTCCGTGAATCGTATGATGTGGTTTTCGAAAATGTTAAAAATGAATATTTTCCCGGGATGAGAGGCGTATTTCATTGCTTTTCAGGGACGGCAAAACAGGCCAGGGAGGTGATTGAAATGGGATTTAAAATTGGGATCGGAGGAACTGTCACTTTTAAAAATTCAGGCGTAGATAAAATGTTGGCAAAATTACAGCCTGAGGATATTGTTCTTGAAACCGATTCTCCATATTTGGCCCCTGTTCCGCTTAGAGGAAAACGCAATGAAAGCGGTAATTTAATTTATGTTGTAAAAAAGGTTGCTGAGATTTATGACCTTCCCGAAACGGAAATTGCACGCATTACTTCAGCAACAGCGTCGGAACTGTTCGGGATTTAAATGCCAATGGCTGACAGCCAATAGCCAATAGCTTACAGCTAAGCCAATATTCTGAAAAATCATGACCAATTACCTGCCATTCAAAATGAGAATGAATTATCTTTGATAAATAATTCCGTATGAAACCTTCAATATTAATTATTTATACCGGCGGAACAATTGGGATGGTTCAAAAGCCCGAAGATGGTTCATTAGTGCCTGTCAATTTCGATCAATTGTCGGATGAAATACCTCAATTGCTAAAATTTGGATATGAAATTTCATCGATTTCTTTTGATCCGGCACTCGATTCATCGAATATTACGCCTGATATATGGGCTAAACTTGGGAAAATAATTCAGGAAAATTATTCGAGGTTTGACGGATTTGTTGTATTGCATGGCACTGATACCATGTCGTATACTGCCTCTGCGCTTAGTTTTATGTTTAAAAATTTAGGCAAACCGGTAGTCTTTACGGGTTCTCAATTGCCTATAGGTACGTTGCGGACCGACGGTAAAGAAAACCTGTTAACCGCCATTGAAATAGCAGCTGCCAATAAAAACGGGATTCCAACTGTACCCGAAGTCTGTATCTATTTTAATTCATTGCTATTCCGTGGAAACCGCACCTCTAAAATAGACTCGCAGCAGTTTCGAGCCTTCGATTCGAAAAATTATCCTCCGCTCGCAAAAGCCGGGGTCGATATTTCTTATTTCGACGAGAGGATTTTACAACCTGCCGACCCTCTTAATTTTGTGGTGAACGATAAGCTTGATACCCATGTGGTGATTCTGAAAATTTTTCCCGGAATTAACCGTTCAATTCTTAAAGCTATTACCGGGATTGAGGGTTTAAAGGGAATTGTACTTGAATCGTTCGGAAGCGGCAACGTGCCCAACCTGCCGTGGTTCACAAAATGTATCAGAAAAGCCATCGAAAAAGGGATCATTGTTTTGAATGTTAGCCAGTGTGCAGGGGGCAGAGTTGAGATGGGACAATACGAAACGAGCATCAATTTGCTGAACGCCGGAGTTATAAGCGGCTACGATATGACCACTGAAGCCGCAGTGACTAAATTGATGTACCTTTTAGGTCAGGGATTTAGCTATGAAGTAGTGAAAGAAAATTTAAACTTTGACCTTCGGGGGGAAATAACAATTTAACGTTGTTGATTATTCTCTTTTTTTTGTAATTTTCCGCCCTCAAAAAAATGAGGTTCTTTTATATTAAAGGAGAGATGCAAGAGCCCCCGATAGCTATCGCGGGTTAATTGGCATCCCGAGCACTCGGGAGCAAGTGTGTGTTCATTATTTATTTGAAGATATAAGTTCACTTTTTATGTGAGTGAACAAAGGAGAGATGCAAGAGCGGTTTAATTGGCACGCCTGGAAAGCGTGTGTACCTCAAAAGGGTACCGGGGGTTCGAATCCCTTTCTCTCCGCCTCCGCCCGCCGTAGCTTTTAAGCGAAGGCGGGCTTTTCTATTATATGTATTCCATTTCTAACTTAGTACATCGGGCTTCGGCGGACAGGTCCG
>Ga0209800_10001178_pt1 | contig 29482 bp, 16 predicted proteins | sample Higcelweek8metaG_FD_187174 | JGI IMG/M metagenome (GOLD analysis project Ga0209800, IMG submission 187174) | Freshwater pond sediment microbial communities from the University of Edinburgh, under environmental carbon perturbations - High... | ecosystem: Environmental > Aquatic > Freshwater >...
AGCAGTGTTGCCATATCTGGCGGACAGATTCACACACTTTGAAACAACAGATGAGAGAAGCTCAGGAGAGACAAAATAGAGAGGTGTGGAGATAGCCGTCATGATACGCATCTGCGCAAGTTTGTAAGGGTCAACCATCTCATGGAGTCTGATCAGATCGTCAGGCTGCTTTTCAAGCAGAGCGCCCTCTGTCGGCAGAGCAGCAGATGTAACACTCAAGCTCTCCACTGTTTCAAGATAGTTAACCCCTAAGCTCTTCAGAATATCAAGCCCTCTGTTTACAGCCTCCAGCAGTCTATGTTGAGCCTGGCATGCCTGGATATTGATCTCATAGACCCTTATCTTATCCAGAACCTCTTTTGCCTTATTCAGAACAGTCTCTGTGAGTCTCTCCATCTCCTTGAACTGACCACATATATAGGCTGCCTCTGCTGCCTCTTCATAGAGAGAGAGGGTCAATCCATACTGCTCACTCTGCCAGCTATTCTCACTCAACATTCCAATGCCGGATTTGAAGTAATCGAGTGCAGGGGCAAATGCTGCAGAGAGTTTGGCTCTTTTGCCAACAACAAGGTTTAACTGTGCAACTTTTTCCCTCTCTTTCCCATCTGATATTAACTTGGCGCTTAAATTAAACTGATCAACTATCTCAAAGATCTGTTCTGGCATCTCAGAGATTTTCTCCGGCATCTCATTGACCTGCTCGTGAAATTTTTTTTCACAAGCTTCAATATTCTTATCAGCGGATATACCCTTCTGAGCAAGATTTATGACCATTGCCCTGCCGATTCTCAGATGTATCTGAGCGCGCGCTCTCTCTTTAATCAGCAGATAGGCTGCCTGCTGTACCCGGTCGTGCAGAAATCTGTACAGAGGGGGCTCTGGCTCATGGTCAGAAGATGGTTCAGGTAGAGGTTGTGTTGGAATGGATATATATTTGTAAGAGTCATCCAGAGGAATAACCAGCTCCATTTGCAGTGCATCAAACAGATCTGAGGCTGTCTTATGGAGTGATCTGCCATAAACAGTTGCAAGGGTTTTCAGATCAAACTGGTTGCCAATACAGGCTGCAAGGCTCAGAAGCCGCCTAGTATCAGGTGACAGCTTTTCAATCCTGCTGACCAGCAGCTCAACAACATTATCTGTAATAGTGCTCTGCCTGACTCTCTTTTCATCCCACTGCCAGACTCCAGAGGTGGTTATGAATTTGATCATATTTTCCCGGTAGAGAGTGTGGATAAACTGGCTTAGAAAAAAGGGATTTCCTTGGGTTTTTGCAAGGCATAAGTCAGCAAGAGAGCTTGATTGTTCATAATCAGAGGCAAAAGTTTCTGATATGAGCCTGGTTACATGGCTCTCTTTGAGTGGTTGCAATCTTATCTCTTCAACAACTGTTCCGCTCTCTCTGATTTTGTTAATCGTCACCATCAGAGGGTGGGCAGGATGGATCTCATTGTCACGATAAGCACCAATCAGATAGAGATATTGCGCTTTGACTCTCATGAACAGTTCGATAAGCTTTAGAGATGCACCATCTGCCCACTGCAGATCATCCAGAAAAATCACCAGCGGGTGGTGAGCAGACGCAAACGTGGTGATAAACTTTTCAAAAACATAGTTGAACCTGTTCAGGTTCTCCAGATGGCCAACCACAGGTACCCCAGGCTGTCTGCCGATTATCAGCTCCACATCAGGAATTACGTCGATAATAACCTGACCGTTTGGATTTAAAGCTGCCAAAAGTTTCTCTCTCCAGAGAGCTATCTCTTGATCGCTTTGAGCCAGAATCTCCTGGATCAGCTCCTTAAATGCCTGAATCAGTGGAGCATAAGGGGTAGATCTCTTCAGCTGGTCGAATTTCCCTGATATGAAATATCTCTTCCCGTTTTTTATGGAGTCTCTCATGGTGAGTTCTTCACTGCTGGTTGACCTCTCTCTGATGGACTCTTTTGCTGTTGGCATCTGCACAGCGGGCCTTTGAACCTCATGAACAAGAGCAGATTTGCCGACTCCGGCACTGCCTGTCACAAGAACCATTTTAGAGCCACCACAGCTCACCTGATCAAGAGCTTGAAGAAGAGTTCTGATCTCAGACTCCCGGCCATAGAGTTTCTGGGGAATCCGAAGTCTGTCTGAAATATCTCTCTGTCCGATTTCAAACTGATCAACTCTTCCATCTCTGCTCAGACGATCAAGAATCTGCCTGAGATCATGTTTCAGTCCAAAGGCGCTCTGGTAGCGCTCCTCAGCCATTTTTGCCATCAATTTCATTATGATGTCAGAGAGTATCTCCGGAATTGTCTCATGGCTGTTACAGCATCTGTCTGGGGTATGGTCTGCTGAGTTGTCGTCTGCCGGAGCAGAGTTTAATTGATAGGGTGGAACAGGAAGTTTTGCAATGTGGGAATGGACAAGTTCCATGGGCTCTTGTGACGTAAAAGGGAGGGTGGCTGTGAAGAGTTCATAAAGGGTTACCCCCAGAGAGTACAGATCTGTGCGATAGTCCATGGATCGGTTCATCCGTCCAGTCTGCTCAGGTGACATGTAGGCCAGAGTACCCTCCAGAAGGTTCGGGTTGGTTACAGAGAGAGTCTCTCTTGGCAGCTGCGTGGAGATCCCGAAATCAATGATTTTCACCTTGCCACTGCTGGGGTTCCAGATGATGTTGGATGGATTGATATCCTTGTGTATCAGGTTCTGCTGATGAATCTGGCCAAGAGCATCTGTGATTTCAATGGCTAAGGCCAACTTTTGTTTTAAATCCAGTTCTGCTGACGGAAGAAGCTCTGACAGGGAGTTCCCTCCAAAGTCCTCAAGAACTATTGCAAGGGTGTTGCCATATCTCTCCAGGTTCCATGCTTTGATGATTCCCTCTGAATCAAGTGCTTGAGTCATCTCATATTCACGTTTAAAACGGGCAAGTTCAACAGGCAGAGGATACGCTCTCTTTAATATCTTCAAGACAACAGGAAGAGCATCTGATCTCCTGTGTCCACGGTAAACAATGGAATTGACCCCTTCATGGAGCTGCTCATCTGCTGTGTAATCTGAGATGTTGACCATAACACACCCCTTTTGAACTCTTTATGCCTGAGACATTTCTCGGAAGTTCTACCAGATCTTTACTGCACGGTTGACAGTTGAACAGAATACTGTGCAAAAGGCTCTCTCTTCTATTTTACAGCCATGCTTACTTTTTCTGCCCCTGCTTTGCAGCGCTGCAAGTAGATCTGTGCAATGGTATCTGAAACATCCTGCATTAACCTTACATACTGTTGAAGCAGGGCAGCTGCCTGATCCATATCGTCAAAGTGAAAATGGTACAGGGCCTTTTCAAACAGCTTCTGATTTGCCAGCTTCAACTTTCTCAGCTCAGGAGGATCTGTATCAAAAACTTCATAGACAGATATCTGCTCCTCTTTGCCCTTTACTCTGACACGATCAATAAATCTGATGGCATACCTCTGCTGCTCTTTCAACTCATGAAAGGTATGCTCGCTGATCAGCAGAGGAACACCATACTCTTTTGTCAGCCCCTCCAGGCGGGAGGCGACATTGACAGCATCGCTGATCACTGTCCCTTCCATCCGGTTCTGCTCGCCAAGAGTTCCAAGTATCAGCTCTCCTGTGTTAATGCCTATTCCAATCTGAACCGGTCTGTATCCAGCTCTCTTTCGACCCTGGTTGTATGCGTTCAATCTTACCAGCATTAAAATTGCTGCTGAGACTGCATCGTCAGCCTCTCTGTCAAAGAGAGCCATGATGGCATCCCCTATATACTTATCTATAAATCCATGATTTTCGCGGACAAGAGGGCCCATATGGCTCAGGTAGGAGTTGATGAACCTGAAGTTCTCTTCCGGGGTCATTGATTCAGAGAGTGTGGAGAAGAGTCTTATGTCAGAAAAGAGTATGGTCATTCTCTTTTGCACCTGATCATTGAGCTTCACATCAAGGATACTCTCCTTGCCCAGAGTCATCAGAAATTCATGGGGCACAAACCGCTGATAGGCAAGATTGAGATTGATCAGCTCTTCCCTTGCTTTTTTCTGCTCTGTGACATCCTCTATCACCCCATCCATCCATCTGATTCTGGAGTTGTTGTCGATTTTTCCACCCATCTCCCTGTAGGGCTCATCATACTTTACCGTGACACTGAATGAAGCCCATATGGGAGTGCCATCTCTTCTCTTCATCTGGATCTCAAGATCTTTACAAAATCCCTGGCTTCTGATCAACTCAAGCAAGTGAACCCTCTGGTCTGGATTGAGATAGTGATCTTTAATGGAGGTATTCATAAACTCATCAAGTGAACTGTATCCGAAGATCTGGGCAATGGCAGGGTTAGCCTGAAGAAACCTTCCATCCTCTCCTGTTACCCGATAGACTCCGACATTGAGAGCCTCAACAAGCCCTCTGTACTGCTCCTCCTGCTCTCTGATCTGCCTGGACTGGAAATAGCTGTTTGTTGCTTCACGCGTTGTCAGAATAAGATCTTCCTGCTCCCATGGTTTTGAGATATACCTGTAGAGGTTGGCGTTGTTTACTGCGTTACCCACTGCATCGGCATTAGCCTGACCCGTCAGCAGAACCTTTCGTATATCAGGGTTGAGCCTGTGAATTCTGATAAGCAGTTCATCCCCTTTGATTCCTGGCATGATATGGTCTGTAATTACCAGAGGGATCTCTGTCTTTTCTGTTAACAACTCCTGAAAAAGCTCCAGAGCCTCTTCCGCGCTTTCAACGGTTTCAATATCAAACTCTTTTCCAAATGGACGTTTCAACTGCTCTTTCAGACTTGAGAGAACAATCTTCTCATCATCTACACACAATATTAATGGTCTGTTCATAGAGCACCCCATTTGAGTTTAATGGATTGAATTGACGCCTCTTTATTTCACAGACATGGAGATATCTGTGTGGGATCTGTTTTAGCAAAGGGAAGGTGATGGATAGATAGAGTTAAAAAAGAGGTTGAAAAAGAGTAGCAGCAGCTGAACAGAGTGCGGAGTGACTATAAAAATAGTTGATCTATTCCTATTTGTAAAGCACAATATAGACCAACTATCGGGCTGGCACCTTCTATCCCGGAATAGGCAGATTCACAACCGGAGCCTGAACTGATTTTTCAGGGTATTTACCGGTCACTCCTGCATAAAAGGATCTGATCAGAACCATATCTGCCTCAATATCTCCTGTCGGGACTATGCAGGGGCCAAGTCCTCCTGCTCTGCGTCGATAATCAATATATCCCATGATAATGGGTATTTTGGCCCCTCTTGCAATATGGTAGAATCCACTTTTCCAGTAGATCACCTTTTTTCGTGTGCCAGATGGCGGGATTACCATGGCAAGCTCATCATGCTCCTCAAATGCCTTGACCATACTGGCAACGGTATTGTTTGATCTGCTCCTGTCAATCGGAATGACACCCAGCCACCTTAAGATCGGGCCAAACGGTGGGCGGAGAAGCTCCTTTTTACCCATCATATGGATTTTAATCTTCAGAATAAAGGCAACAAGTAGGGTATAGACAAAATCCCAGTTGGATGTATGAGGGGCAGCGATCAGGACATACCTCTTAAAATCCGGTTTTTCCCCCTCTGCCCTCCACCCTGTGGCATGGAAAAAAAGCAGAGCCAACCAGTGCATTATGGTCTTGAGGATCGGTGTATCAAAAATGGTGTAATTCATCAGAAATACTCTCCTTGAGAAATGGTCTTTTTTGTTTTCTCTCTCTTTAACAGGTTCAGTGAATGGTCTTTAACAGGTTCAGTGAATGTCAGGCAAGTTCTATCCATACTCTCTCTCCATAGCACAACAGGCAGGAGCACTGAAAGATTGAATCGTGGTTTTGCAAAAATATTACAAATGGCGGCATCACTGATGAGTAGAGCGCATAAGAGAAACAGATAGTAGAGACAAGGCATGCCTTGTCTCTACTGCATTGTTTTGTTTTTATCCTGATTATAAGAGTTGGGGTACAGATTGTTTGAGGGCCTTTGAGCTGGATTTACGCCATTTCTATAATAAAAGTCTATACTCAAATCATTCTTTACAATCAATCAGACATATGATAATTTTTTTTCAACTTATCAGGGCGATTGGAGTTGTCGGGGAAGATAGATGGTATTTAACAGATAAAAAAGTGAAAAGGAACATATCCCATGCTGTTTGAAAAACGCAACCAGACAAAAAATGCATGGCGGCTCACCATTCCTGAAAAGTACGGTATGGAACCACACATCATAAAAACCTCTCCTGTAGTTCTTGGATGTTCCATGCAGTGCGACATTGTCATCATGGATCCATCTGTCTGTGAATCCCATATCCAGTTTGTATTGGTCAAAGATGGGAAATATCTTGAAATATATGATCTTTCAGCAGGCAGCTCAGAGGATAGATGCGGAACACTGCTCAATGGAGAGGCCATTACTGGCAGAAAGAGACTTGAAGCTCAGAACGGCAGGGAGTTCACTCTCAAAGCTGGTGATGTAAGCCTCAGCCTGAAATATGAGGCTGTAGCAGATCAGGTACCGGGTGTAAAAAAATATCCTGTCAGAGAGAGAGAGATTGAGTGGTTCTACCTGCATGAGGGGGTGGAGTATGGTCCTGTAAAACTTGCAGATATGGTCAGAGCAGTCCGGGAAGGAGAGCTTCTGCCCTTAGACGATGCATGGCACTCCGGCCTTAATAACAGTATCAAGGCGTTTGAAATTCCAGATCTATTTGCGGCAAAGAGCCACAGAGCTGCTCTGTCAGCCACAACTGATACTCAAAAGCATATATGCCCTTACTGCTGGCATGGCTTCAAGGCTGAGGATCTGCTCTATATTGCCAGACACCCCACACTTATGGGAGATCCGGTTCTTGGATATGACGAGCAGCAGCGCTTCATACCAAGACGTATCATCCCACTGCGTAGGGCGGTTGACAGTAGAGGAGAGATCTGTACTGATATGGCCTGTCCCCGCTGCCATCTGCGGATCCCCACACCGTTTCTGGACAGCATGCCCCTCTTCTTTTCAATTATCGGTACTCCAGGATCGGGCAAGTCCTACTATCTGGCAACATCCACATGGCGGCTGAGAAAAGTTCTGCCTGAATATTTCGGGCTCAACTTTGAGGATATTGACAACCTGACAAATCAGTGGATCAACAGTTATGAGGAGAAACTCTTTCTTCCTGCCCCTGGTGCAAACTATAATTCAATTGAGAAAACACAGATTGAATCGGTTCACACGGCGAAGCAGGTTAAAATCAACTCTGTCAGCATGTTTCTTCCCATGCCTGCCATATTTTCACTCCTGTCAAACAGCCGCTATCATCGCTCCCAGCGTGTTCAGCATACAATCTGCTTTTATGATAACGCAGGCGAACATTTTCAGACTGGTCAGGATGTGATACAGCAACCTGGATCACTGCACATGCTGCGTGCCAACGGCTTTCTATTTCTCTTTGACCCCACAGCAGACCCGAGGTTCACCGGTGTGATCAACGCATCATTGAGGGGGAAACTTGTTCAGACAGTATATCCTCAGCAGAAAATACTTATTGAGACCATTGATCGGCTAAGAAAACATACTGCCCTTAATGTGAAAGAGCGCTTTCGCAAACCGATTGTTATCGGAGTATCAAAGGCAGACCTATTGATGGATTATTTCATAAATAGTGAGTTGAATCTTACATCTCTGCCATACCGGCTTATTAAAAAGAGTTCAGATACTGGTCAGAGAAGGGGTAGGAGCACTGTTGGTACCAATGGGGGTAACCTTACCAGTGAACGGGAGAGAGAAGCTACTATCACTGAAATAGGTGTACTTGACATGTCACATATCAACCGTGTATCAGCTGGCATCAGAGAGCTGTTTTGCAGACTCACGCCGGAATTTGTCAATACCATAGAGTCCTTTGCTGACAATGTGCTCTATCTGCCAGTAAGTGCCATTGGCCATCAACCAGATCAGAGAGGAGTGCATCCAGGTGATATCCATCCGTTATGGGTTGAAGTGCCGTTCCTCCATATTTTATCAAAGATGGGGTATATCCCTTATATCACCACTTAGGTAAGCTTTAAACTGGAGCATTCTGATGTTTGAACTGATATACACATCATACCCCAGAGGTTTGAAGAGCGGGAGATCCGGGTTTACCTCTGTTGCTTATACAGAGGGGATCCCCAGACATTATATCCAGCTATGCGAATCTCTCAGCGGCTATCTGTTTCTCTATCCTACTGGCCATCCAATGTATCATTTTAATCCTGAGATCTACACCCATTACAGATTCAATCTGAACGGCGATTACTCTTCTGAATCCAGTGGAAAAGAGATCTCTGTACTATCAAGAATTGCCGTATCAGGTAGAGATTACACAGGGCGGGAGAACAAAATTGCCCATCACATCATACTTGATGCTGACGAACAGCTCAGTTGCAGCAGGGGGCCGGCGTGGGAGATGATCCATGGCAACCTCTTCATGGATCACTGGAACCAGGAGCCATCTCTGCTTCCTGAGAAGAGACTGGACAGCTCATCCATAGAAAGTGAACCGCTCTTCTCCAATATAGAGAGTGCAAAGCTCTTCTCCAGGCATGCGGAGCATGCCTATACTCTTGCCCGGTCTGCACAGGATGGGAAGAAGATCAGATCATTTATTCTGTTTGATCCGGTTCTGCATAGGGGGATCTGTCTGCCACTAGTGGCAGAGGCATTGAATCTGATAAGCCCGGAGATGCGATGGGATGTCACCTTCAACACCCATTTTATCTCAGCAAATATGGATTCAGACTGCCTCTGGCGATTCTGTCCTGTTGATTCTGATTCTGCACAGATCACTGCTTCAGACTATATTGGAAAATATCCTGAAGCTCTGGTAATTGACCTGTGCGGAGAGGCGATGCCAGGAGAGAGTCTGTGCAATCAGACAGATCAGATATCAGAAATATCCTCTTCTTCTTCTCCATCAGAGTTACCTTTACCGGAAACAGAAGAGTTCTCTGAGACAGATATTGGTGATCTCCAGGAGCAGGATGGTCAACTGAGAGGAGCCGTGATGTCAGGTTCAGGAGCGAGGCCATTATGGATACTCTTATGCTTTACTGTTATTGCTATATCCGCTCTGTTCGCACTATTTTCAGATCACACTCCATGGAGCAGATCAGATGTTGACAAAGAGGAGTCAGATGTTATTGAAAAGGGGGCGGTCGAAAAAGAGTCTCTGGAGAACAGCAGCACTATTGTGCAGCTTACCCCCGGTTCCATTCAGAGGGAGTCACCATCTTCGAATAATCCAGCCAGTTCTTACAGTAAAGAGATCTCCCTGAGCTTTTACGGTGCAACCCACAAGATCTATTCAGATAGTGATGATCTGAATAGCATGAAATGCCGTATTATTCAGAACAGTGGCATGGAAATTGATGCCATCATTGAAAAGCCCATAACCAACGATACTCCTGACTGGGCCATCATGGCCAAAGGGCTGGAACAGCCTGTTGGCTATCTTTCAATGGGAAATCTCTCTCTCTATTATAGAGAGCCATACTGTGCAATATACTTTGATATCCCCACAAAAGATAAAAGAGAGCTGATCTGGATAGAGCCATTGAAGATCACTCCAGCAATGATCTCAAGGGGGGGGGAGCCTGACACTCTTGAAATCAGATCTGCTCCTGAGATGTCTGATCTGCTGCCAAGTCTCCTGTCTCTGTTATTATCAGAAAATTTAACAGCAGTCGTTGAATTGAAACAGGGTGATGAGAGCATGTTTCATCCTCTCTGCACACTGAAAAGAGAGATAAAGGGCTTTTCAGCTTTTATTCAGCTGAAATTCACAGAAGACGAATTTATGGAAATTGCAGGAGAAAGCTCTTCTGACAGAGAAGAGACTGCAATAGAGAAGAGAAGCACCGGGATAAAGGAAGGGGACTCTGATAGAGAGAGTGCTGCCCCATTCAACCCTGACAATCTCTTTAAAGAGTTAAGAGTTGATTATAGAGACAATCATGATAACAGAATACATCCAGTTCTCTGTTTTACCTGTAAAAAAACAAACCTTTAGTTTAGGGACGATTGATTAATCGACCACCATATGAAAATAACAGAATCTCTGAAAATTATTAAAAAGATAGTTGCAGACCCGTCCAAGTCAGATGAGCATGATGCTCTGATGGTTGCCACGACATATGCCGGACAGTGTCATATTGTGAATGAGCGGCTCAGGAAATGTTCGTCTCTGATTAAGAATAACATGCTCCCGCAGGCTCTTGAAGAGGCAGGATATGACCCCCACCTGATCGATCTGTGTAATGAGATGAACGGTTCAGCCCAGGTTGCATGGCGTAAGCTCTGCAGGGAAAAAGGGTGGTCTGTCCCAGAAGATCTCAATATGGACGCCTTCAGGGAGATTATGCAGGCATTTTCAATGGAATCTGCCATTGAGCCTCTGCTGAAAGAACTTAGAAGGGCAAACAATCAGGGTCATGTGGGGCAGTGTGTTGTCATCCTCAGGGAGATTATCAGAAAGGATCCAGGCAATCCTGAGTGGAAGTCTGATCTTGCTGAATTTGAAACCACCTATCTTGAACAGATACGCCGGGATCTGGAGTCGTTCAAAGAGGAGAATGATCTCAACGGGGTGGCAAGACTGCTGGTGGAGATGAAACAGCCATGGACTATACCTGTTGACAGCGTACCTGTTGAGGAGATGGAGAGATTTATTGAATCTCAACATAAAGAGGGGCTGAATCAGGAGGAGGAGGAGATTGTAGGCAGAGTACGCATTGCATTCCAGTCCGGCAACGTTGAGACGCTTGGAGATGCCATCTCTGCATATGAGAATCTTGAAAAGAACAGATATTTTCACCCCGATCCAGCTTTACATGTAATCTATACAAATGCCCGTCACTGGTATCAGCAGCAGATCAAAAAGCAGGAGATGGAGAAGAGCTATGAAGAGAAGCTGGAACAGCTCCATTATAACATTGCACACGGTCTCCACGATGGGATAAAAGAGCTGTGGGAAGAGATTCAGAGATTTCCTCTTCCTGTTCCAGAGGAGCTTGAACCGGATGTGCAGAGGCTTCTCAGTAAAGAGGCAGAGGTAAAGAGAAGGCGGCAGAGAAAAAAACATATGGGGTATGTAATGATCCTTCTCTCTGCCATGGTGTGCATTTTCCTGGCAGCAACCTGGAATTTTTACCGACAGGTAAAGAACAGATTGATGACAGAACTCAACAGTGCTGTTGTGTCGGAAAATCTGGTGCAGTGTAATGAAGTGATTGAAGATATGGTGGCACGTAAGATTGCATTTATAAACATCCCTCTTTTCAGTTCAAAAGAGATTGGAAGAGAGCGTAACAGATCAAAAGAGCTGGCACTGCTGCTTGAACGGAAAAGAGCCACATTCAAGGTGCTTATCACCGAACTTGAAGCGCTCAAAGAAGAAGACTTTCCAAGATCCCTTGAAGAGATTGAGGGGAAGATGAAAGAGCTTCTGAAAGTCTCCAATGCAGTTACACCTCGTAATACAGCCCGGCTCCAACTGGTTCAGGCTGCATGGGAAGAGAGAAAAAGGGTTCTTCGGGCTCTGGAAGAGAGAGATCTGACTGCGCTTTTTGAGAAGATCACCAGTCAGTTTAAAACTATTCTGCCTGCTGCAAACCAGGAGGAGACAGATGGCAATGAAAAAATTTTCAAGCAGATAGAGGAGTTCATTGCCCAGGGGATGAAACTGAGCAGCGTCTCCGCCATCATGAAAAAAACTCTTGAGACTTTCAAAAAAGAGCTTGAGTCCCAAAGAGAGACCATGAGTGTAAGAACAGGTCAGCTCATGGAGATTTCCGGGGCTGCCTCTTTAGATGAATATATCAGGGCTCTGAAGAGCTTTTCAGGTGCGTTCCCAGGTGATGTTATCACAAAGAGTATCCAGCCTACAGTTGAGATGGAGAAGATCTACAACTACCTTCTGGCAGTACCGTCAATAGATTTTTCTGACACCTCACAAGAGGATAATTTGGCTGAAACATCTGATCAGAGCAGTAGTAATACAGATCCACAAAAAAACATTGATACTGCAAATCCCTTCTGGTACTCAACATACGAAGCTCTCAAGGGGTTGAATAACAATATTGCAATACACAAGGATGAGGTTAAAGAAGAGCTGCAGAAGATGGAACGTACCCCCAGGTTTGTTGATCTGTGGGAGTGCACGGTCAATCGCCCCAATTTTGAACCTGAAACATGGTACTTCAATGGAAAACCTGCTCTGGAGTTCATTAACGGTGTAAAAGGGTATGCAGGGATCGCCTATATCCTCTCCCCTGATGATCTTCAACCTCAATTCAGAGCCAACAGCGCAATTACTGTCCAGGTAGAGGGGTTAAGAAAGATGGGGCACTGTGATGTCATTCAGCAGATGCTCAATAATATCTCATATGAGATCAGCATAGAGAGCATCATGAAGGAGATCAGAACTATCTACAACCAGCCATTCTCCCCGATACTCAAGCTCCATCTTATCAGTTTTCTTACAGATCAGATATTTACACTTGTAGGAAAAGATAATGCTCTCCCGTTTATTGAGATGGCCAAGGATTTCAAGCGGTTCAACAACCAGGTCAACTGGCTGTGCACAGCGCACAGCAGATACATGGCTGAAAGCAGACAGGCTCAGGCGATCCTTACCCACCATCTTCAGAGACCAGACAGGATGAATGAACTCACCGCACAGTGGATAGTCCGTAAAAGAGCAATGAGGCGTATTCCCAAATGGGTTGGCTTTGCTGATCTCAAAGAGCCTGATAAGCTCCACTTCAAAACAGGCAAGATACCAGATGAGGTATGGGTTGTCAGAACTGGGGAGAGCAGAAAAGCGGGTGAAAAGGGTGTTGCTGGTGAGAGCGTTGCAGATCCTCTGATTTTCATAACTGAAGAGAAGCATATGGGAGAGAGAGTCAGGCATCTCGACCACAGGGGCTATCTGCCGGGAGAGGCACTCTTTGCCCCTTATGATAACAACACTACAAGGGAACTTTTGACCTTTATCATGGAAGAGACCGGTATGGAAAAGATCGGTGCAGAGAGGCCAGTTAACATTGAGTGGCCTGTAAGCTGGCCAGTAAATATCAGAAGAGCAGATTTTCAGATAGGACGCAAGTAGGTCAGTGACGAAACTGTGGATAAGTTTTGGAGCTGTGGATAAGTCAGAGCAGTGTCAGATTGTTGGCTGTTTAACCTGAAAGAGAGAGGAGCATGATGTCAGCCATTATAGATCATCAGAACAAACTGAAGCAGATCAGTGAATTAAAAGTGAATTTTACCGAGAGGATCACCTCGCCAGATATCAAAGTCCCTCCTCCGGGGATCAATTCAAGAATCTTTCTTGAATTGATGGAACATAGCGTAGGAAAGACAAATTATGCAGGACTATATGGGATAACCCTGGTCAGTGGCGATGGATACTATGTAAAAGATGCAGATGGTAACTGCTATATAGATTTTTTAGCTGGTGCTTCGGCCAATATTCTGGGATATAACAGCGGTCTTGAGAGAGTTTATGCAAAGCAGGCTCAGAAAATTCAACATATCTGCTTAGCTTATTCAGTCAGCATACCTGCCATACTGTTAGCAGAGTATCTGATCTCTATTACGCCAGGTGATTTTAAAAAGAAGGTTATTTTTGGAATGAGCGGGTCAGATGCCTGCGGTGGAGCAATCGAGGCCATGCGGAAATTTACCAGAAGATATAAAGTTATCTCATTCAAGTGCGACTGGCATGGATCATCAGGTTTATCCCAGCCAGCATCAGGATTTGACTCTCTGAACAGAGGAATTTATGAGCCTGAGAAAAATTACTTCATACACCTTGATTATCCTGAAACAGAAGAGGATGCAGAGAGTGTGCTTGATGCAGTTGAAGCGCTTTTCAGATATGAGGATGTAGGGGGTGTACTCTTTGAGGCTATACAGGGGGATGCTGGAGTTATCATTCCACCGGAAGGTTTTATCAAGAAGATGGCTGGTATTGTTCATGCCCATGGTGGTCTGGTAATGGTAGATGAGGTGCAAAGCGGTATGGGAAGGACAGGCAAATGGTGGGCGATTGAGCATGAAGATACAGTACCTGACCTTCTGATGATCGGTAAAGGCTTCTCTGCCGGATATGCTCCGATTTCAGCAGTTGTTGGCAGGGCGGAGGTTCTTGATTCACTGAGTTCCGGTCAGGAACTCTTCACCTATGAAGCACATGCACCATCGACTGCCGTGGCGTTAGATGTGCTGAAGCAGATTTCAGACAACCATATGATGAAACATGTAAATAGTATTGGAAATCTGATACTGCATGAATTAGAGAATCTGAAAGAGAGATACCCGACTGTTATCAGAGATATAAGAGGCCGTGGCCTTATGATTGGTATGGAGATTGACACTTATCAATATAACAGGGATCTCCCTGCTGGTGCCATCTTTGCAACACGCGGAGTTGAAAAGGGGATCTATTTCGGTCTTTTCGGGTGCACTCCAGATCCTGTTGGTAAACACAGCGAGGGTTATAACCGTAAGCAGAATGTAGTCCGTATAGAACCACCGTTTATTATAGATGAGAATGCAGTTAACCATATGGTTAAGGTTGCTGAAGAGATTGCAAAAGAGATGGAAAATGGAACTATCCCCAACTGTACAATTGAAAATGTGAAAAAATACACAATAGGGATATGATATTTATGTTATTCTTGAAAAAGCACTCATGGAGGTAAAATATGCTGTTCAGAACGAGAAAGGTCTCTTATCAGGATTTTGTAGGTGACGTTAAAACCGGAGATATTGTACTGATGGAGGGGACTCTTACAAGCAGTCGAATCATTGAATATTTTGAAGGGTGTCCATGGTCTCACTCAGCAATGCTTGTCTGGGAGCAGGATATACCCAATGTTTTTAAAGAGCCACCAGAGAGTAACAGACTTCTGTTGTGGGAGGCAAATGTCACCTCGGAGGAGACAACCCCTCCTCCTGTACTGGATCTTATTTCAGGTAAACAGAAGTCAGGGCCACAGCTGGTCGAGTTGCAGAAAAGGATAAGCCATAACTACACATTAAAAGATGACAGCAGCTTTGCAATCAGACACCTCTATCTTGACAGAGATCCAGATATCTACTCCAGACTTGAACAGGTTATTCAGGAGACCCATTCAGCTACCTTCCCAACCCCTTCGAGCCAGGAGTTCAAGAACTTCATCATGGGACGCATTGAGGGGAAGCAGGCAACTGACGGGAGTTTTTTCTGCAGTCAGCTCTTATCCTACACATTCATGAAACTTGGAGTTATCTCATCTCTCTATCCAGATAACAGCTATGCGCCTGGTGATTTTTCTGAGAAAATAGATATCTCTTTACTGAAACGGGGCTGGTTTGGGAAAGAGATAACCCTGGATACAAAAACGATTCCTTATGCAAGTTGATTTTCTTATATAAGGTTATCATGAGAGTTCTTAATGCTGGCATTTTCACCTTAATTATTTTTTTGTTTTGTAACTCCTGTTCCCATATTCTCTATGATGACAGATATAAGATAGTCAGAGGAGTTCTGGATCTCTCAGAATGGGATATAAAAGAGCAACCCACTTTAAAACTGGACGGGGAATGGGAGTTTTACTGGAATCAGCTTCTGACACCTGATGATTTCAGAAAAAAGAGAGACTCTCCTGATATGATCCGGGTAAATAACCATGATATGATCAGGATAAATAAGGGGTGGGACAAGCAGCGCTCTCATGGTAAACCCTTTCCGACACATGGCTGTGCAACCTTACGTCTGACAGTGAAATTACCACCTGCATCGCCTCTGCTGGGTCTGAAAGTACCAATAATACTCTCTGCCAGCAAATTATGGATAGATGATAGACATCTCTATTCCAGCGGAGTGGTTGGCACATCTGAGAAGACCACTATCCCACGGTGGAATCCTGATGTTGTAATATTCCAGCCTCAAGGCGATACTCTGCAAATTATTCTTCAAGTATCCAACTTCACAGTACGGGTGAGCGGTCTTCTATCCAGTATCCATTTTGGTACCAGTCAGGAGATCATCAGGCTCAGAGTGAAAAAGTTGCTGCAAGACCTCTTTTTAATAGGTGGCTGTCTCATAATGGGGCTTTACCACCTGCTTCTCTATCTGTTCCGCAGACAGAATATCTCAACTCTCCATTTCAGCATTCTATGTTTTTCAATATCTCTCTACTGTTCAGTAACAGGAGAAGCTTTTTTCATAAGCTTCCTGTTCACTGAAATTAACTGGGAGCTGTTCATGAAACTGTTCTATATAAGTTATATGAACAGCGTTCCATATCTTTTTCTCTTTTATAAGGAGATCTATCCTAAAGAGATAGGGAAGAGAGCTTTAAAAGTTGTAAAAGTGGTGTGTGGAGCAGCAATACTGACTGTTATTATTACACCAAACAGAATCAATACATACATAGCTCCCTTCTTTCAACTGTTCATGCTGCTCTGTATAGCTTACCTCATAACCGCTCTGATAAAGGCAGTATTGAGAAAAAGAGAGAACGCGCTTCTTGCTATCGGAGGGCTGAGCATATTCGGGGCAACCGCTGTCAATGACATCCTGTTTAACAACTCAATCCTCCGTACAGGGACACTCATCCCAATTGGCCTCTTCATATTCATTTTCTTTCAATCTGTTCTACTGGCAAAACGATTTTCAAAGGCTTTTTTTGCTGTAGAACAGCTCTCTGAGCGGCTTATCTCATTAAATCAGTTAAAAGATGAATTCTTATCAAATACATCTCATGAATTGCGCACTCCATTAAATGGAATTATCGGAATAGCTGACTCACTGTTAAACGGGGCAACAGGCAGGCTCTCTCAGGAGACAGATGAAAACCTCACAATCATAGTATCTTGCGCCAGGCGTTTAGCCAATCTTGTAAATAATATACTTGATTTCTCAAAGTTGAGGAAAAAAGATCTGAATCTCAGGAAAATGCCGGTGGACATAGGCCAGCTTGCCGAGATAGTCATTAAAATAGTAGAGCCTCTTATTGCAGGAAAGCCTCTGACCATTATTAACAGGATCCCTGCTGAGATCTCTCCTGTTAATGGAGATGAGGAGAGAATTCAGCAGATCCTCTCTAACTTACTTGGCAATGCTATAAAGTTCACTCAGAAAGGCCAGATTCTAGTTGATGCACGAAGAAGAGATGATATGGTTGAAATAGCTGTATCAGATACAGGTATTGGAATTCCAGAAGAGAAACTGGAGATTATCTTCATAGCCTTTGAGCAGGGATATGGTTCGATTGAGAGAGAGTATGGCGGAACAGGCATAGGACTCTCTATAACCAGGAGCCTGGTAGAACTGCATGGAGGGGAGATATGGGTGGAGTCAGAAGAGGGAGAGGGCTCTGTTTTCTACTTTACTCTGCCTGTTGCAGAGAATTACTCTGTACAACGCTCTTCAACAGCTCCTCAGGAAGAGAGGGTTGATGATGACCAGAGAACAGCTCATCAGGAAGCGACGATTGATGATGGACAGATTAAAGCAGCAGATAAACTCTTGACATATGATTCTGATGACACTACAGGAGAGATCAAATATTACGGCTCAAAACAGGGGGTCATATCTGATTATGATCTGAAAAACATATCTGTACTCATAGTTGACGATGAAACTGTAAATATAAGGGTTATTTCAAACAATTTAACGATTACAGGCGCAAAAACTCTTGTTGCTCAGTCAGGGCATGAGGCTCTGGAGATATTGAAAAAGGCCCGTCCGGATATTGTTCTTCTTGATGTAATGATGCCAAGGATGAATGGATATGAGACGGCAAAGCAGATTCGTAAGATATATTCAAAAGATGACTTCCCGATTATTTTCATCTCAGCTAAGAACCTTACATCAGATATTGTCACAGGCTTCTCTTCAGGGGGAAATGATTATCTGACAAAACCTATATCAAGAGATGAACTCATTGTAAGAATCAACTTTCATGTCGGACTGCTCAGATCCAGATGCGAACTTAAAAGGGCAGAAGAGAAATATCACAGTATCTTTAATAACTCAACCGAGGGGATCTTTCAAACCACACTTGATGGCCGGAGCCTCATAGCAAACGGGGCAATGTCAACAATTCTGGGTTATAGTTCACCAGAGGAGCTGATAAACAGCATAACAAAACTTAATACAGATATATATGTTGATTCATATAGAAAAGCCCAGTTCTTGGAACAGCTTGACCAGCATGAGCATGTGAGAAACTTTGAATTCAGGGCATATCGCAAGGACAGAAGCATTATCCACATCTCAAGCAGCGCCCACTATGTCAGAGATGATGCTGGCACCATCCTCTATATTGAGGGTATGATGGAGGATCTGACCGAGCAGAAGAGGGTGGCAGAGTTAAAGATCGCCAAAGAGGCGGCAGAGGCGGCAACAAGATCCAAGAGCATATTTCTGGCAAACATGAGCCATGAGATCAGAACGCCCATGAATGCAATCCTAGGGTTCTCAGCTCTTGCTCTTAAAACAGATCTGTCGGTAAAACAGCACGACTATCTGACTAAAATTGAGATTTCAGCCAGATCTCTTCTTAATTTAATAAACGACATACTCGATTTTTCCAAGATAGAGGCTGGCAGACTTGAGATAGAGTGCATTGATTTCAATATTGAAGAGGTCTTGAACAACACAACCAGCATGATCTCCATGAAAACGGCAGAAAAGGGTATTGAGCTGATCATTGACATAGCAGATGACGTACCGCTAACCTTGAGAGGTGACCCTTTCCGTCTGGGGCAGATTCTGATAAACCTGACCAATAATGCCGTAAAATTTACAGAATCCGGCTATATAATGGTAAAAATTGAGTTGATAGATAGATCTGTCGAGAGCTGTGATCTTAAATTTTCAGTCAGAGATTCCGGGATAGGGATGACAGGTGAAGAGAGAGCCAGACTTTTTACTGCATTTTCCCAGGCTGATACCTCTATTACCCGGAAATTCGGTGGTACAGGCCTTGGGCTCATCATCTCTAAACGTCTGGTTGAGATGATGAACGGAGAGATCGCCGTAGAGAGTGAACCTGGAAAGGGAAGTAGATTCTCTTTCACTGCAAAATTTGGCTGCAGATCTGAGGTGGAGCGATATAGCTTTACTGTCCCTGCAGAGCTTATAGGTCTGAAGGCGCTGGTGGTTGACGATAATGAGATATCAAGAAGAGTATTGCAGCAACAGCTCATATCGTTTGGTTTTGAAACAGATACCGTTGATTCGGGCGAATCAGCGTTAATACAACTTGAACTCTCCATTGAGAAGAGACCGTATGATCTTGTACTGATGGATTGGAAAATGCCGGGTATGGATGGAATCAAGACTTCAAGAATGATAAAGCAGTACAGCAGATTCAGGCAGACGCCTCTGATCATCATGGTGACTGTGTACAGCCGTGATGAGATAATAAGACAGGCTGAAAAAGAGGGGATCAACGCATTTCTTATCAAGCCGATCAACGTATCGCTCCTCTTTGATACTGTTATACAGCTCTTTAAGAAGGAGCCATCCCTTCCCCTCAACCTGCCATGGGTGAATTCAGAGAGTACCGGAGATATTGAGAGAGAGACTCTTAAGGGGGCTGAAATCCTGCTGGTTGAAGACAACCTTATAAATCAGCAGGTAGCAAGAGAGATCCTTGAGGGGGCAGGTCTGGTTGTAGATGTGGCAGGAAATGGCAGCGAGGCGGTCAAGGCTGTAGCCATGAAACAGTACGACCTTGTTCTCATGGATGTACAGATGCCTGTGATGGGTGGATATGAAGCTACAGGTCTAATCCGCAAAGATATCCGTTTTAAGAATCTGCCCATTATTGCCATGACCGCCAATGCCATAAGTGGATCAAAAGAGGCGTGTATCAATGCTGGAATGGATGACTATATCAGCAAACCCATAGATACTGAACAGCTGTTTAACACCCTTACAGGGTGGCTGAAACCTGGACTTACGACTCTTTACAAAGATGCAGTAACTGATCATAAGGCTTATCTACAGCAGAAGTCTGAGGTATATCTTCCTGAAACATTGCCAGGTATTGATATACAATCCGGTCTGAAACGGATTCAGGGAAACAGGCAACTGTATAAGACTCTTCTTCTGAATTTTGTCAAGGAGTACAGCTTTGCGGCTGAAGAGATAGGCCATCTGATAGAGAAAAAGGAACTCCATACTGCTGAACGCCTCTCACATAGTGTCAAAGGGGCGGCAGGAAATCTCTCTGCCAGTGAGATCTATACCGCTGCAAGCGAACTGGAGAGGGCGATAACCATAAAGGATAGTGACGCTATTAAAACTATGATAGCCAACCTGGATCAGACCCTGAGAACTGCAATTGCATCAATCAGAGATCTTGAGCATTCTGTTGAGGCAATAGAGCCATATTATGAGTCAGAGCCACCGGAAGAGAAAAGTGGCACTATCAATATGGAGAGACTCGCCCTGATTATCCCTCAATTATATCAATCTCTTGAAAAATTCAGTACAGCTGCTGAAATAGATATGGTAGTGTTGAAAGAGAGTATTGGAGAGGCTATGTTTCTGGAAGAGATAAGGGAGCTTGAAAAACAGATTGATAATTATGATTTTGATAAGGCACTGCCTCCTTTAAAGAAGATTGCAAAAACTTTAAATATCTCTCTGGATTTAAAAGATAGCAACAGCAGGTCTGAATATACTCAATAAGCCAAGTAACCGATTGTTAACCCCCTATAATAAAGGTCTTAAATAGTTAGATCATATGAATTCACTACGAAATGATGACCTCATAAAAATTCTTCAGTGGGAAAAGATGGACATTGAAGAGAGAATTGGCGTTACAGGTGGCAAATATACAGATGTCAACTTCACCCTTACACTTTTTCTTGCCATTCTGCTGTTTCTTATCTTCTATGCTCCACAGTTTCACTACAGAACTTTTCCCATCACTTCAATATTTCTTGAAAGAGGTATCACCCCATTTTTTATTGTATTTTTCTCATGCTGGTCTATCTCCATTCTGTTTATCAAGTGGCAGAAGATTATTCTTCAGCAGAAGGCGTTGACCTTGATGGTTGTGCCCCAGACAGTTGATTTTGAATTGACCAAGGATACTGCAAAAAATATTCTCTCCCGTATGTATGGGCTTGTCGATGATCCAAAACACTTTATTCTGCTCAACCGTATAGAGAGAGCCCTGGCCAATTTGAGAAATATTGGAATGATCTCTGATGTGTCAGAGGTGCTACGTGCACAGGCTCAGAACGATGAGGATCAGATGGAATCAAGCTATGCCCTTGTCAGGGGATTTGTCTGGGCGATCCCTGTGCTGGGATTTATCGGGACTGTTCTTGGGCTATCTCAGGCCATTGGCAGCTTTGGAACAGTGCTTGTCAAGAGTGAAGGTCTTGAGTATCTGCAAAGATCGCTGCAAGAGATTACATCAGGCCTTGCTGTGGCTTTTGACACCACTCTGATCGCCCTGGTGGCTGCTCTGTGCATTCAGCTGCTGATGATAGGTCTGAAAAAAAGAGAGGAGAGTTTTCTTGATAACTGCAATGACTACTGCCACGCCAATATTATCAGCAAGCTGCGTCTCTCATTGCCGGAAGGGAGCCATTACTGATGGTTTCATCTCCTGAAAGAGAGTGGCAGTGAGATATTATCTGGAGAACCTGACCTCAGGTGAGAAGAGCCCATCTTCCTTCTGCACAAAGGTTATCTCATGTTTCTGCACAATGGTGATCTCATGAGTGGCAGGCGGAGGAAAAACAGCAGCAGCATCGTCATATCTCTCTTCTCATTTCAGGATATCATTACCTGTCTCTCCGGTGTCATGATTCTGATTGTTCTTCTGACAGCAGTGAATATTGTTGCAGGAAAACTTGATAAAGGTGAGAGCATGGTACAGAAGATATCAGATAGAGGTAGGCTCTCCTGCGACAGGGAGGAGTTACTGAAACAGGAGATTGAACAGCTTAAAAAACTGAAGATGCAATCTGAGCGTGAACTCTCAGAGTACCGGATCAGGCAGGAGGAGGTCAAAAAGCAGTTGACGCAACTTGATCAGAAGAGTAGAGCCATCTCAAGGCAGAATAGAACCATCTCTTTTATTCCGGTAAAGGAGGGGGGCAACAGGAACCAGAGAGCACTGCTCATAGAGTGCTCAGAAGAGTTGATCCGTTCTGAAGTGGTCAACCACAACCCCACAGCGAGAGATAAAAAGAACTCTACAGAGATCTTTTCAACAGACCGCAAGGGGATCTTGCAGCTGCTCCACTCCCTTGAAAAGCTTGACAAATCAAGAGAATACCCTCTGTTCATAATCAAACCATCTGCGTCTGACTATGCCATGCAGCTTATCTGGCAGGTTCAGAGCATGGGATTTGATGTGGGCTATGATGCAATGGTGGAAGAGGAGAGCGTCGCTTTCGAAGAGAGAGGTCAATGAGAAGAGCCTCTGTACGGAACAGAGATGATGATGGTTCAGGCAGTTTTGAATTGCTTCTTGACACCATGTGCAACACATTTGGAGGAGTTCTGTTTATCGCACTTTTACTGACCATCATCTCTCAATCGATTAAGATGACCACTAACTCAGATATTTATGAAACTCAGAAGTTTACTATTCATAAGCAAGCCCTTGTTAAAAACATTGAACGTGTAAAGTTGAACCTTTCACTCAAAGAGCAGCGTGACAAACTTACAGAGAAGATTGTAGCAGATAGAGTACTGCTTGCATCCTCAAAAGAGACTGTCAAGGCGCTTGAAAAAGAGATTGAGCTGATGAATGAGAAGATTTCAGCAGCTGAGAAGCTCCAGCAGAGGAAATTTCGTCTGCCAAGGCTCCATCCAGTAAGGAAATCACCAGTTTTTCTGGCAATCCGTCAGGATAAATTTTATACTATTACCAATATATCGTATGCGATTGTCAATGTGCCTGAGAGTTCATGGATAGAGCGTGGGTATGACACATCAGATACTTTTATCAGAGAGGATCAAAACAGAATCACGATTGAGCTTCTGACAGGAAGAGGGCAGGTGATCAAGAAGGGTTCTGAAAACAGAGGAAAGCTCAAGCAGGCCATATCCAATCTCAACCCTGCAAAAGAGTTTATCACCTTTGCCGTCTATCCAGACTCCTTTGCCGGATTCAACTATGTGAAAGAGATTTTCATTGATAGAGGTTTTGAGTACAACTGGATCATCATTAAAGACAAATTATCTCTTGTAAAGAGCGCAGGAGAGATTCATGCTCAGTAATACTTAAATATGTAGAAAGTATTTGCCATATGAACGAGATTGAACTCATTTGGAAAACAATAAAGCCGTTGGCGGAGAAAAAAGAATACCCGAAAAAATCATGGCTTTTAAATGAAGGCGATGTATCTAAGCATTTACTATTCATTGAACGGGGTTGTATTAGATCATGGTTTAACGATGACGGCAATGACATTACATTCCAGTTTTTTTTTGAAGGCAGTTTTGTATCCTCATTCGAAAGCTTAAGGCAATGCAAACCCAGCCTGTTTAATATTGAGACAATAGAACCCTCCATTTTGCATGTGATACATAGAGACGACCTTTTTACAGCGACGAAAAAATCCGATGTTTTGAAGGAAGCCATTCATGAGTTTTTATGCCGTAGATTATATCATTATCAGAAGTTATTTTTATCAAGAATCAAAAACAGCCCCCAGCATCGTTATGAAGAGCTGATCAGAGAGAATCCTGAAATCTTTAAACGAGTGCCCCATCATTACATTGCTTCCTATCTTGGTATCACACCTGTCTCTTTAAGTCGGATTCGAAATAAAAACAAAAATTAACAATTGTTAATGCGTCCTGTCTGCTATGTATGCCATTATTCGGCATTATTAACCTCATAGAGAGAAAAACAGGAGGCATTATGGAAAAAAAATTAAGTATCGGCTTTATTGGTCTTGGCAAAATGGGAGCAGGAATGTGTGCCAATATTCAAAGGGAGAATTTCTCGATAACCGTATACAATCGCACACGCTCAAAGGCAGAACCCTTTGAAAAAAATGGAGGTGTGATTGCCGATTCACCACGTGAAGTTGCTGAGAAATCAGATATAGTTCTGACAAGCCTTATGGATGACGCTTCGGTTCTTGAAATGTGTGCCGGTGAAAACGGGCTTTTAGCAGGTTTGAAGCCGGGCGGCATTCATATCGGTTTGACGACGATACTGCCAGCCACAGCAAACAGACTTGCGGATCTTCATAAAGAAAAGCAATGCCATTATATTGCGGCACCGGTTCTTGGTAGGCCTGATGTCGCTGCTGCTGGTTCTCTTATCAGTATTTTGGGAGGAGATGCAAACGTCATTAAAACCATTCGTCCGATTATCGACTGCTATTCGGAAAAAACAATTTCCATCAGCGAAACTCCCGGGCGAGCCAACGCCTTAAAAGTTTGCGTCAATTATATTATAATGACACAAATAGTTATGTTTGGTGAGATATTTACATTTGCTGAAAAAAGCAGTCTGGATAGGGAGATAATTTATAAATTTGCTCAAATGATTTTCGGAGAATCCGGGCCGATTATTGAGTATGTCAAAAAAATTAAAAACAGAGCGTTTGACGATGCAGGATTCGCCCTCACAGGCGGATTGAAAGATTCACTTCTGTTTGAAAAAGCCTTTGTCGATGTTGGCGTCAAAGCCGGTGTGGCAACACTTGCAAAAGAAAACCTAATGGCCGCCGCAGTAAATGGACTATGTAACAAAGACTGGAGCGCATTAACAGAAATGATTCGGTTGTCGGCAGGGCTGGATAGTCAGGCTGAACAGGGGAAACATTCTCATTAAAACAGACTCTATCAGAACTTTCTAAGTCTTAATAGAACATGATTCTGTAAAGGTCGACACAATCCATTCTTCAAGAAACCCGGGGTATGAATTTGTATAAGAGTATTACACAATTCATACACGATTGATTGTGATAATAGGGGCAAAGAAAAAATAAGGAGTAAGTTATGTTAAAAAGCACTAAGGAGAATCAAAGCATAAGCTTTCATAATACAATTGCATGGCGTAACCAGACGAGATTCATATGGCTGGACACTATCCGCTGTGAGTCCTGTTGGAGTTGCGTTGAAGTATGTCCGAATAATGTCATCGGGAAGATCATCCTACCGTTTGGTCTGCACAAACACGCTCACATAGATTACGCCGAACAATGCACAGGATGTAAAAAATGTGTGCGAGAATGCCCTGTCGAAGCCGTCACCTACACATACTGTTTGAGTAATCATAAGGAGACACAGTCATGCAACAAGTAGGACAGCAAACAAAACATCGCTTGGATAGGCGAGCCCTTACCTCGTTGTCCATGCTTTTTTCTTTCCTCTGGTTAGTGCTCACAGGCATCACTATGCACTTTGTTGCTCAATCATCGGTTGAATTGGTTCGACATATTGTGATGTCTTTGCACAATACTGCGTCCGCGATTTTATCAGTATCTATTGTAATTCATTTGACTCTCAATCGGAAGTCTATGGCACGATACATGATATCAAAAACAAACGAGTACTTGCCATTCAAGACCGAACTGCTAATTGCCGCTATCGTTGTGAGCGTATTGGTTTTGCTCGTAGGATCTCACCCTCTCCATTTGCGATGAATGACTAATAATTCCTATCGCTACTCCTTAAGGTTGATTAGGTTGGCTTATGAGGCTACTTAAAAGATGGGGTTTATTGAGCGCTTACCTTGTTAAAAACATTGAACGTGTAAAGTTTAACCTTTCACTCAAAGAGCAGCGTGACAAACTTACAGAGAAGACTCCTTTGCCGGATTCAACTATGTGAAAGAGATTTTCATTGATAGAGGTTTTGAGTACAACTGGGTCATAATTAATGATAAATTATCTCTTGTAAAGAGAGCAGGAGAGATTCATGCTCAGTAGTGACTCATATGGATCGTTGTAAATATGAAAATTCTTGACAAAAAGAGAAAAATGTAAGTAAACATGTCCGCTGTTTTTTTTAATACAGACACTTTGCCGTTGTCTGTTGAGTAATTTTTCCGTATCACTACTTTTTTTTTCTGTATTACTTAACTGTTTTTGTATTACTAACTTTTTCTGTCATAAGGACGACAAACATGAGATTTTCAAAAAGCAACGATGTACTTGGAACCGTGAACCGCGGTGATGCCGCAGAATCGAGCCTTTGCACTCTCTGTCGCGCAGATTGTAAAGGGAAATGCGAAACCTGGCTCTCCAGCATGGTGGGACGAAAACTGCTATACCCCAGAAGTTTCGGGCTTGTAACAGCAGGGGCAAACAATACCACCCATGTGGGTGTCTCATACAATTCGCTGCGAATTCAGGGCTATGCCTATGGAGCACAGGGGATGGCTCCTGGACTTACCAGCAGCCAGGATGACTGTATATTCCCTAACGTCAGCCTTGAGACCGCTTTTGGCAAGAAGGTCAAGACCAAAATCCGTATGCCATTAATGACAGGTGCCATGGGTTCCACCTTTATTGCGGAGAAATACTGGGATGCATTTGCCATTGGTGGCGCTCTTGTCGGGATTCCGGTTGTCATCGGTGAAAATGTTGTGGGTGTTGACCGCAGATCTGAGATAACTCCTGGTGGCGAGAGAAAGGGGAAGATCAAGTCAGCACCAGAACTTGATCGCAGAATTGAGACCTATCTGAGATACCATGATGGATATGGTGCAATCATTGTCCAGCTCAATGTGGAAGATACCAGAAATGGGGTGGCAGAGTATGTGGTGGATAAGTATGGCGATAAGTGCATTATTGAACTCAAATGGGGTCAGGGTGCCAAGAACATCGGTGGTGAGATCCAGGTTAGAAGTCTTGAATATGCAATGTTTCTCAAGGAGCGCGGCTATGTGGTTGACCCTGACCCATCTCTGCCTGAAGTACAGAGAGGCTTTGAGCAGGGTGCCATCAAATCCTTTGCCCGTCACAGCAGGCTTGGGGCTACAAATCTCAACTCTGTGGAGAAGGTGAGAGAGGATTTCATGAACAGCGTTGAGTATCTGCGCCGTATCGGTTTTAACAGAGTTACCCTTAAAACTGGCTCATATGGCATGGAAGAGCTTGCAATGGCGATCAAATTTTCCACTGATGCAGAGCTTGACCTTCTTACGATTGACGGATCAGGTGGCGGCACTGGCATGAGTCCATGGAACATGATGCAGAGCTGGGGCGTCCCATCAATCAATCTCCACTCCAAAGCCTATGAGTATGCAAATATGATCGCAGCCAAGGGGAAACAGGTTGTTGATATGTCCTTTGCCGGTGGTTTTGCTCTGGAAGACCATATCTTCAAGGCACTTGCTCTTGGTGCCCCTTATGCAAAGCTGATCTGCATGGGAAGAGCTGTCATGATTCCAGGCTTTCTGGGTGCCAATATCGAAGGCTCCATCTTCCCTGAGAGAAGGGATCGTGTGAACGGCAATTGGAATGAGCTCCCCAAGACCGTTCTTGAGGTCGGCAAGACAGCAGATGAAATTTTTGCAGGATACCACGATGTCGAGAAGCTTCTGGGTAAAGATGAGATGAAAAATATCCCCTATGGTGCAATTGGTTTCTACACCCTGGCAGACAAACTTGCCTGCGGTGTACAGCAGCTCATGGCAGGGGCAAGAAAATTCTCTCTGAACCAGATCACACGCAACGACATCTTCTCCGGTAACCGCGAGACTGCAAGAGAGACCGGTATTCCTCATGTCTCTGATGTTAATGATGAATCTGCAAGAAAGATTCTCAATTCATAACGTTGCCATGCCCTAAAAGAGATAATAAATAATATAACTGAGGTATCCCCCCTGTGTCCCTTGAAAGGGGTAGCAGGGAGGGATACACCTGCAACAATAGCCATCAGATTGAAAGAGCTAACCTTACCCCTTGTTCAATCGCCCTTTTGGCATCCAGCTCCCCAGCCTGGTATGCCCCTCCGATTATGTGGTATCTGATTTTTTTCTCAGACAGACCAATCTCTGAGCCGTTATCCAGATTCACATCTCTTCTGAACAGAGGAGAAGATTTAAGTTCATGTGCAAGGGTGAGCAGCGACTCCTGTCCTGCGCAGATAACAACACTATCCACACTCAGCAGCTCCCTGTTGCCATCTCTCATGATATGAAGCCCTCTGTCATCAAATTTTTCGTAACTGACACCATTGAGCATGATAACGCCCCGTTTTTTAAGAATAGCACGGTGTATCCACCCTGTTGTCTTGCCAAGAGCTGCCCCCACTTTTGTTGTTTTTCTCTGGAGCAGATAGACCGTTCTTCCTGACTCTTTGCAACTGTCAATATCTGTAGCAAGATCTCTACCATCAGTTGGAAGCAGGCCACCTCTATGGTTATACTCTGGATCAATTCCCCACTCTTTTAAATAGATCGCTCTTTCAAGGGTTGAAGATCTTCCCTCATGGGTCAGGAGTGTGGCAACGTCAAACCCGATACCACCTGCCCCAACCACAGCAACAGATTTTCCAATTAAGTGGCTGTTATTGATGGCATCAACGTATGAGACCACCCTTGGGTTATCCACGCCTGTGAAATCAGGGACTCTCGGGGTAACACCTGTGGCGATAACAACCTCATCAAATAGAGGGGAGGCAGGTGTAGAAGCTGGTTGGATAAGATCCTGAACTCTCACTTGTTTGTTTAACACAACCTTGACCTTAAGCCGCTCCAACTGAGTTCTGAAGTACCTTAGAGTCTCATGAAACTCCTCTTTCCCGGGGATCTTTACAGCAAGATTGAGAAGTCCACCAATATCAGAGGCTGCATCAAAGAGCGTCACATCATGACCTCTCTGTGCGGCAGATATGGAGAACGAGAGCCCAGCCGGGCCTGCACCCACCACAGCGATCTTTCTGGGGTTTGAAGCAGGGGTGAAATCAAATTCTGTCTCACGACAGGCGATCGGGTTGACAAGACAGGTGCACCTCTTTCCCTCAAAAATATGATCCAGACACGCCTGATTGCATCCAATGCAGCTGTTGATCTCATTGGCACGGTTTTCATACGCTTTTTTCACAAAATCGGGATCTGCCAGAAAGGGTCTTGCCATTGAGACCATGTCAGCCTCACCAGATGCCAGAATCTGCTGGGCAACCTCTGGTCTGTTTATCCGGTTGCTGGTGATCAGCGGCACCTTCACCTTTCCCATAAGTTTTGATGTGACCCATGTAAAGGCAGCTCTTGGCACCATGCCAGCAATGGTTGGAACCCTTGCCTCATGCCAGCCGATGCCAGTGTTGATGATGGTAACACCTGCTGCCTCAACTCTCTGTGCAAGATCAACCACCTCATCCCAGGAGCTGCCATCTTTCACCAGATCAACCATTGAGAGGCGATAAATTATGATAAAATCTATTCCTGTACGCTCTCTCACCTTTTTCACAATCTCAACAGGAAGACGGGTTC
>Ga0209800_10001179_pt1 | contig 29477 bp, 19 predicted proteins | sample Higcelweek8metaG_FD_187174 | JGI IMG/M metagenome (GOLD analysis project Ga0209800, IMG submission 187174) | Freshwater pond sediment microbial communities from the University of Edinburgh, under environmental carbon perturbations - High... | ecosystem: Environmental > Aquatic > Freshwater >...
TAACTACTGTTTACTTTCAATATCTTTAGTTCTTTCTTTACTCATAATAAACAAGTACGGACTTGGTTTGGAAAACATGGCCCAAATACCATCCCTTGCAGTCATATCAATAGCAGCCCTTTCTGATTTCTTCATCAAACAATTTGTTCAGAAATCCTTCAAGTCATCCATTGCTGTCCTTTTCAATACAATGGTCATTGCCTCAATTGGATGGTTTGTCATAACAAGAGATATCATTACAGCATATACAATTAATAATCTCTGGATAATACCTCTACTCATAATTCTCAACATAATAATAGGACAATTTAAAGGCTTAAGAGTAAAAGATCTCTTTAGATTTAGCTCAATATTACAAGACAAAGAGAATGTTTCAAAGTAATAAGATAAAAGAAATCTTAGGATTGAATAGACGAAATCAAGAATATGTTCGTCCATACAATTCACCTTCTGCGAAAAGGATTGCTGACAACAAAATCTTAACAAAACAAGTGCTTTCTAGAGAAGGAATCAATACACCCTCTGTATACAAACTGATTAAGAACAAGAAACAACTTAAATTCCTTGATTGGGATTCTCTTCCTAGAAGTTTTGTCATAAAACCAAATCAAGGTACAGGAGGCAATGGAATAATCGTATTCTATGGCAAGAAGAAAGGTGAAAATTCCTGGATAAGACCAAATGGTACAACTATGTCACAAAAAGATATTACTCTTCACATAGAGAACATATTAGAAGGGCGATTTTCAATGGGAGACAGAAGTGATATCGCAATAATAGAAGAAAGAGTCAGAACAGATCCACTTCTTAAGCAATATTCGTACAAAGGAGTTCCAGATATTAGAATCATATGTTTCAATGGTGTTCCAATTATGGCAATGACTAGAATCCCTACCAAAAGATCAAATGGTACTGCCAATTTACATTCAGGTGCTATTTGTACAGGTCTAGATATTAGTACTGGAATTACTACCTACTCTATGCAAATGAATACTAAGAGCATCTTCAGCGATACCTATGAGGGTATTGAATACACCACAGATCTTAAAGAAAACAAAAAACTAAGTGGAATTCAGATCCCAGATTGGGACGAGATCCTCACAATAGCTTTGAAGTGCCAAAAAGCTAGCAAGTTAGGATATGTTGGTGTAGATATAGCTATCGATATGGAAAAAGGGCCTGTTGTATTTGAATTGAATGCAAGACCAGGTCTAGGAATACAAGTAGCAAACCAAGCAGGCTTAAGATGGCGATTAGAAAAAATAAAAGGGCTAGAGATTAATAGTATAAAACATGGAATAAGGATAGCAAAAAATCTCTTTGGAGGAGAAATTGAAGAAAGCATAGAAGCAATAAGTGGAAGAAAAGTCGTAAGTATTACAGAAAGAATAATACTTTACAACAGGAAAGCAGACTTGCAAAAAACAGTAAAAGCTTCTGACAAAGAGAATGCAACCGCCTTTATGGACACAGGAATACAAAGTTCAAGAATAACAACAAATCTAGCTAGCAGATTAGGTTTCATTGAGACAATAAAGCGCTTTAACTCTTTAAATATTCCTCAAAAATTTGACTCTCTAAAAGATGCACAGTCATACATAGACGACAATCAGAACTTGATAGAAGATGAAAATATAAAAAGAATTGCAAAAATCATAGAAGATGGGATAATAAAAATAAGACCTGTAATAGAAGTTAAAATAAAAATATCAGGAGAGATAAAAGACATTGAGATGATAATTACAGAAGATCTCGAATATCTTGTAGTTATTGGAAGAAACAATCTTAAAGGCTACTTAATTGATACAAGTAAAACATTCTAAATGAAAACATACTCTGAATACCTAAAAGAATCCGGAAATGTACATTTGGCATATTATGTAGAAGCAGCAGACGAATTAGGAATCAAGTATACAATAGTAGTACCAAGATTAATGGCCCTTTTTGAATGTCAAAATAAACACTGGTTCATCATAAATACTGTAACTCCCCTAACCTCTTCCTCTAGTGCCACTATTTGTAAAAGAAAACAGCTAACAAATCAAATCTTAAGCAGATATGGCTTACCTGTACCCTTTCAAGAGAGCATCTCCAGCGCAGTAGATGCAATCAAATTTTTTAATAAATACAAAGATATAGTCATCAAACCAACTCAGCAACTTGGTGGACATGGAGTCTCAATACTTCCACAAACAGAAGAGCAGGTAATAAAAGCATACGAGATAGCTTTAGAAAGCTCTCACTCTAAATCTGCTAGTAAAGTCATAGCAGAAGAATTCATAAAAGGAGAGAATTATAGATTCTTAGTAGTCGGCGATAAAGTTATAGGTGTAGTTAGAAGAAAATCAGCCCATGTTATTGGCGATAGCAAAAACACTATAAGAGAGCTAATACAAAAAGCTAACGAACAGAAAGAAAAAGACCTTCTAATGCCAATTATCATCGACAATGAAGTTACATTGAAACTTCAAAGAGAGAATTTAGACTTAGAATCTATCCCTGAAGAAGGAAAAGAGATAATATTAAGATACAACTGCAACCTTACAACAGGAGGAACAACAGAGGAATGTATAAATGAAGTACATGATTATTACAAACAGATTGCAGTAAAAGCAGTAAAAGCGGTAGGATCTGAATTTGGGGGTGTAGATATAATCACTGAAGACATATCTAAACCTTCGAAATTAGCAATAAATGAGATCAATTACAATCCAGGATTGAGGTTACATTACAAAGTTAACAAAGGTAACAATGTAAAGGTAGCTGTCCCTATCATGGAATATATAAGAGACAAATATTTAAATTAGAAGAAAAAGATATGAAGAAAATACAAGTACTACAAGGGTTAAATCTAGAATCACACATCTCTACAGTAAAAATAGAAATAAAAAAGACTGAAGAAGTAATACAACTTTTAAAAACAATAAAAGCATACCACCCTATCTTCATAAAAGAATACTTCTTCGAAGAAGGAATCCTAACAATAAGATCAAACATTACATTCTTCTGGAAAGATGTCGCAGACACACTCATCAAACTATCTTTAGAAGAAATAGCATATGAAGAAGCAAAAAATATCTGTCTTACAACAATAAAAGAAAGACTATCCTCTATGACAACAATTCCCCTACTACATGCATGTCAGAATTTAGGCCTAGAGACAACACCAATGATATTAAAAGACGAGAGAGTCGAATATACAAAGTCTTACAATAGACACTATACTCTAGGTACTGGTAAAAACTCACAAGTTATCTACTCTATATCCTCTAGTAAAGACTCAAAGATTGCAAAGGAAATTCAAAAAGACAAATGGTCATCAAACCTTATGATCGAGAGACTTGGTCTTCCAATTCCAAAATGGGAAGTCATAGATAATATTTCCGATATCGAACGAGTTTGGTCGAAATACCAAAAGCCTGTAGTTATAAAGCCAACAGGATTAGTTGGAGGCCACGGTGTCGTTTTAGGAATAGATTCTTTAGATGAAGCTAAGAAAGCCTTCAAATTTGCAAAAGAAGCCTGTAAAGACAATATTGGTAAAGATTGGCAACAAAAGATAATGATACAGGAACAAATAAAAGGAGAAGATTATAGACTTCTAGTAATAAATGGAAAGTTAGAAATAGCAACAAAAAGAATCCCTGCATTCATAGTTGGAGACGGTAAGCACACAATAGAAGAACTAATAACAGAAACGAACAAAGATCCTAAAAGAGATATAACAAATCCTTCTCATACTTTGAAGCCCATAATCATAGATCAACCATTGAAAGACTTCCTTAAACAACAAGATCTTTCTCTTGGATCAGTCCCAAATAATGACGAAAAAATACAGGTAAGAAAAGTAGCTAGTATGAGCCAAGGTGGAATAACCGAAGACTTCACAGACAAGGTTGGACCAGAAATAAAGATAATTGTGGAAAGCATTGCCTCCTCTATCCACGCATTCACATTGGGTGTAGATGTGATGTGCCAAGATCTTTCTAAACCACTTACTAAAGACAATGGCGCAATTCTTGAATACAATACAATGCCAGAAGCATACTTAAATACCTACCCTGTCATAGGAGAATCCAGAGAATATGTATTTGAGAAATATATAAAAGCTCTCTTAGAAGGTAACAAGACAAAGCAAATCGTAGTAATTGGAAATCCATCTCAAGATATACCTACTCTACTCAAACAGAAATCATTCTTTAAATCATATCTAGGAGAAAAAGAAGTTGTTGGAGAATATAGAAATGGAGATATCATAATAAACGGATTGGACATAAATAAAGGCCTAGAGAAATGGCAAGCAATCCAAGCATTGAAAGTTAATGCTTCATTAGACACCATCATCATCCATCATAGAGACTGGACAGATCTAGAAGAAACAGGCTTCGGTTTCGACAGAATCGACATGATGATAATCGAGAAAAAGCTAACCGATAGTAAGGAATTTTCTTTTGTAAAAAGGTTCAAAAGAAAAGGATATATAAATAAAATTAAAATAATATAAAAATGAGATACCTCATAATAGATAAAAGACAAAGAGTAGAAGTTGCTGAAATGGGAGAGATACCAACAGCATCCGCAAGATTAATAGAAGAACTTGAGAAAAAAGAAATTGCTTCTGATTTCGTATACAATGACCAACTAGAATTTCTTTTTCAAGATGGAAATACAAATATAAAAGCAAATGGAAAAGATATTACAGAGTATACACATATAATATTCAGAGGCCATGCCCTACACAATGATAGAGAATATCATTTCAAACGATACATCATTGATTATATAGATAAATATAATTCTGATAATCCTGATAAAAAAATTCTCATACAAAACTCAGAGGCAATAAAAAGATTCCCATACTACAATAAAATTGCAATTGCTCAACTCTGTTCTCTAAACAACATTCCTCATTTTAATACATACTTTAGAACAGATGGAGACTATTCAAAGGATAGAGAGATACTAAAATCATATCCTTTAATTACAAAAGAATATGCTGGTGTAAACAGAGTTGAAATGATTGATGGTAAAGAAAAAATAAAAAAGAATGTCTTTAAACTAGATTCTGATTCAGATTTTAAGCAAGAAGGACTTGATGGACAAGATACATCTTCATATTTCTTACAAGAATTTTCAGACACAGGAGAAGACTACAGGATATTTGTTAAATGTGGGAAAGTAATTGCAGGATGGAAAAGAAAAGCTTCTGAAGGCTTTATGACTGTAAGCAAAGGAATTTACGAGATGTACAATGAACCAAATGAAGAAATTACTGAAATAGCGGAAAAGATGGCAAATGTATTAGATGCAGACTTCATGGCAGTAGACTTTATGTACATACATGGTAAACCTCATATACAAGAGATAGGATTTCATCCTGGATACAAAGCATATGAGACAAAAATAGAAAATGGTACTCCTGTGAATATTGCAGAAGCAATAGTTACAGCATTTAAAGAGAATTAGATACCGGCTTTTTTGAAAATATCATTCCACATAGACTTGGAAGGTACTATTCTAGGCTTTGGAATTAAGCCCTCCTCTACCCACTCACACTGCTTGAAACCTATTTTCCCTGCATAAAGTAATGCATACAGATTAGATTGAGTTTCGAATTTCTTTAATACTTTTCTAAAACCTCTAAAGTAACAAAGATCTTTAGTGTAAAGACCTGGCTCTGTCGTATCAGACATACCTCTCTTCACCCTATAGGTCACATCAAAAGCAGAATATTTTGGCAAAACACCAAGCAAACTATTATACAAAGTTCTAAAACTCATATCTTCACCAATATTAATAGCATAAACCATTGCAGCTTTGTTTCTTAACCACTTCTCTGTTAACAATCCCATATTATATTCATTCCAAGTTGCTAACCCTTCCTCAACATCTAAATAATCAACTAAATTAGGCCTACTCAATGCCTCAAATCCACTATTTAAACCATTATGAGCTCTCAAAACATGAGTACCAACCTCATGTACCAAAGTCTTTCTCAACTTAAACTTACTCCTCTCAATATTCTCATCTACTAAAACCTGCTTTGTCTTAACTCCAACCTTTACACCATTTTTAGCAATATTCATAGACTTACTAACACCCCAACCATCCAAACCCAACTCATTGAAAACAACACCAAATACTCTCTCTATCTCGCCATACTTCATAACCTCTCCCTTATCCAAACGATCCTCATTAACCACATTATACCTATCAACCTTACCCCTCAAAACCCTACATGCATTTCTAAACAATTTACCACTTGGTACACCATATCTCCTTTTTGAAATTTCCGTAAAAGCCTCATTATTCCCTACAGAATGCATCAAATCATTTGCTTCCTTCTTAGACTCTATCAACTTGATATAGAAATCAGAAATTCTAGGATCAACATCTATTATCTCCTCAACCTCTGACAAATTCTTAAGAATTTCGGAGTTTTTGTTCTTTACAATCCTATACTCAAACTGAGGTTCGTATGTATCAGAATCAAAAAACTTTTTCTTCTCCAATTCTAAATTTGTAGGAGTGAAAACTAATCCTGTTGGAATCCTCAACTCATTTAGAAGCTTTGAAACTTCACTTAATCCCATCTTCTTTTTTCTTTTCCAAAACAAGTCCATAGGATTAAAGTATATATTATTTATTACCTTCTGTAATCCCTATTGAAGGAAAAACTTCTCTCTCCAGAAGCGATCAATTCTAAAGCAATACCTGTACCCTTTGCAACACAAAAAATTGGATCATCCGCGACATAGCAAGGAACATTTGTAGCTCTAGAAAACAACTTGTCTATGTTTCTAAGTTTTGCAGTTCCACCACTCATAATTATACCTCTGTCAATAATATCAGCTGAGAGTTCAGGAGGAGTCTTCTCTAACACATTTTGTATAGACTTAATAATGCTCCTTAATGGGAATTCTAAAGCCTTTGCAATGTCATTTGAATTAACAACTATAGACTTTGGCATACCTGCTCCAACATCTCTACCTCTTACTTCCATTTCTTTTGGATCCTTCACTTCAACAGCAGATCCAATACTCATCTTAATATTCTCCGCTGTTTGTTCACCGATTAACAAACCCTTCTTTTTTCTCATATACGAGATAATATATTCATTCAAAGCATCACCTGCCACTCTTAAAGACTCATATCCAACAATACCATCAAGAGATATAACTGCGATCTCTGCAGTACCACCACCCATATTAATAATCATGTTTCCAGAAGATGTATTTATTGGTAAGCCAGCACCCAATGCTGCCAACAAAGGCTCTGGCATAAGAGTAATACTCTTTGAACCAACAGCATTTGCAGCTTTATATACAGCTCTCTCCTCAACAGAAGTAATACCTGCAGGCACACTTATCACAACATCTGGTTTGAAAAATCTAGATCTTCCCAATGCCTTGTCAAAAAGATGTCGAAGCAATGCCTCAGTAACTCTTGAATCAGCAATCACACCATTTCTCAAAGGTCTCTTTGCAATTATATTGTCAGGAGTCTTACCAATCATCTCCTTTGCTTCTTTACCAACAGCAATAACTGTAAAAGTATTAACATCTATAGCAACAACTGTAGGCTCTGTTAAGACAATACCTTCACCCTCTACAAAAGCAACAGAATTTGCTGTTCCCAAATCTATACCTAACTTTTTTCCAAACATATTACTAATAATAAACTATGAATTATCTATTGTTCTAGAATTTCAAAAGCATAGCTTCTTTCATACTATCGGCAACTCCTCTAGCAATACTAGAAACCCTCTTACTACTCTCCATTGCACTTGATAACAATTCTCCTTTCATTTTCTCAGCCTCTAACCTTCTCTCACGAATAGGTGTCAAACTTTCATTCATAACCTTAAACAACCTTTCCTTAACCTCAACATCTTTTATATTCCCCTTTCTATACATATCCTTCATCTCATTAACCTCTTCTACATTAGTATTGAAAAGATCGTGATACATAAAAGCTACATTACCTTCTATCTTTCCAGGATCAGTCGCATGTATTCTATTCGGATCTGTGTACACCTTAAATACCTTTTTCCTTAATTCTTCCTCACTATCGGATAGGTATATTGCATTGTTTAAACTCTTTCCCATCTTCTCAGCACCGTCAATACCAGGAACATTCACCTCAGTACCAACTAAAGCACTCGGCTCATGAAGAAGTTGGACACCATATGTCTTGTTAAATTTTCTAGCTAAATCTCTAGTACTCTCAACCATAGGAACCTGATCCTTGCCAACAGGAACCAAATCAGCATTAACACACAAAATATCAGCTGTCTGATGGATTGGATAGAAAAAGAAACCCAAAGGAGTAGAAATATCTATACCTTTTTGAGCCATCTCTGTCTTTATAGTAGGATTGTGCTGAATTTGTTGAACGGTAGCAAAATTTGAAAGATAAATAAAAATCTCATGTATCTCAGGAACCTCACTCTGTATAAACACATTAGCCTTATTAAAATCAAGTCCACAAGCATAGTAATCACACAATAATTCTTCAATATTCTCTCTAACCTTACCTGGATTATCAAAATTATCAGAAAGAGCCTGAATATTAGCAACAATAACAAACTCTTCATATTCATCCTGCAATCTTACCCTATTATTTATAGACCCCAACAAATGACCAATATGCAATCTACCTGTTGGCCTGTCACCTGTTAAAATTCTTTTCTTGTTTTCCATAATAACCTATTCTAACAACTTATACCCCATTATGCTATACTTTTGAAATGAAAAGTTTGCCCGAGAAATCAGTTACAAAAATAATATCAATAATATTGCCAATCCTCTCAACTATCTTCATATTGGCAATCTCTCTTTTAATATATTTCTTCTCAAAAGGATACAGAATTAATATATCCGAAAGAGAAATAACTAAAACTGGAGTACTCACAATAAAAACAGACCCATCATCTGCTACCCTCTATATAAACAATGCCAGTTCAGGTAAAACACCAAATAGCAAATCACTAGATATTGGAGAATACGACATCTCAATAAAAAAAGATAAATACTTTGATTGGAATCAGAAAGTTTCAATACAAGAAGAAAAATCAACCTTAATATTCCCTTGGCTCGTCTTGAAAGAACCTGTTAAAAGCCAGAAATGGTCCTCTTCCAGCACATTTATATCCTCATGGACAAACAGAGATTACAATACCATCGTATACCTTCTTAAAGATTCAGATACAAAGTTCACACTTTGGAATTACAAAGTAAATACATCACTCTGGAATTTCAATTCAAATCCTACAGAAATCATATCTCTCGAGAATAGTGGTTTCGAATTAACACTTTCTCCAAACGGAGAATCCGCACTACTAAAGCTAACAGCCGAACCAAACAAAATATACATAATAGACACAGCAAAAAATAACACATTAGCAACAGCAAAAACATTAGATATCTCAGAATACAAGAAATACACAATCAGATGGTCAGAAGACAATACTCATATAATCCTAGAATCTTCAAAAGATATTCTTTCCTACGACACTACAAGACAAAACATATATACACTAACAGAGAAAGATGCAACCAAAAAATATATCTGGTCGACAGACACAGAAGGCTTCTTTTACATAATAACTAGCTCGACACAGGAATACAAAGATTCTTTTGTATACACACTAAACCAATACAGAGCTGATGGAACACAACAAAAAGTAATAATAGAGAATATCTACTTACAAAAAGATCAACAGTATATAAACCACTACAGAGAAAACGGATTTACCTCTACACCATTTACAAACTCAATAGAAAATACTCAAACAGTTGGACAAATATCAGAAATAAAAGTATTCCAAGAAGCAAAAGGAGTAATAATCAAGACAGAATATGCTACCTACTGGTACTACATTGATACAGACAAATATTTAATGATCTCTCCTTACCCATTAAATATCTTTGATATTTCTACAGACCTAAAGAAAATTATTTTAACAAATGATAAAGATCTTTTACTTTTTACATTCGAGAAAGATGAAGCTGACAATACAGAAGAGATTGGAACAAAAGTAATAATGCAACAAGATAATGTCCAAAATATAAAATGGATATCGAACTCATTAAATCTTTACTACTCAAAAGATAACTATTTATTCATTCTCGACAAAAATGGTAATAACCAATACCAAGTGCTAAATACTGAAAATATAAAGAATGCAATAGTAACTGCTTCAAGAGAAATAATAGTATCCCTAGAGACAGACACAGAGGGGAAAGTATACATCAACGAATACAAAATTCACTAAGCGCACCCGGTCGGAATCGAACCAACAACCTACGCGTTAGGAGTGCGTTGCTCTATCCTATTGAGCTACGGGTGCTTGTGTTTGTTACCTAGCTTAAGGTTGATAGATTTTACCTCAACAACAACAACTATACCATATATCCAAGACATTTCCACTTACTACAGGTCAGCAAATATACCCTATTAATGATATAATAGATGTCGCATGACACAAGAATACATAAAAATAAAAGGTGCTAAAGAACACAATCTTAAGAATGTCTCCATAGACATTCCTAAAAACAAACTTGTTGTATTAACAGGTGTTTCAGGCTGCGGAAAAACATCTCTAGCCTTCGACACATTGTATGCAGAAGGACAAAGAAGATATGTAGAATCACTTTCATCATATGCAAGACAGTTCCTTGGCATAATGAAGAAACCCGATGTTGAATCAATCACTGGACTCTCCCCCGCTATCTCTATTGACCAAAAAACAACATCTTCCAACCCAAGATCAACAGTAGGAACAGTTACTGAAATATACAATTACCTTAGACTGCTATACGGGCACATCGGTACACCACATTGTCCAAAATGTAACATACCTGTTGAGTCACAAACCATAGAAGAAATAGCAAAAAAAGTACTCAAGAAGCTCAAAGATTCAGATCAAAAAGTAATCATCGTTTCGCCAATCATAAAAAACAGAAAAGGTATGTTTATTAACCTCTTAGAGAAATTCCTTCAAAAAGGTTTCTTACGAGTCATAATAGACAAAGAAACATACCTCCTAGATGATATCGAAAGCATAGTTTTAGAGGAGAACAAAAAACACAATATTGATCTGGTAATTGATCGATTAGATCCTCAAAATATGGAATTTGAAGATATAAAAAAGAGAGTCACAGATGCAATTGAGCTTGCTACAAACCAATCAGATGGAGAAGTAAAAATACTCCTAGGAGAAGAAGAACTTTTCTTTTCTGAAAACAATACTTGCAACAAATGTAACACATCATACCCTAAGATAACACCAGCATCATTCTCTTTTAATGCACCAGAAGGTGCTTGTCCTAATTGCTCAGGATTAGGATATTTGAATGAAATAGATATCTCCCTCATATACAACCCTAAGCTTACAATAAAAGAAGGTGGCATATTTCCATGGGGAAATAGAACAACAAAAGATAGTTGGACTACAAGAATTTTAGAAAGTGTCTCAAAAGCACACGATTTCAAACTAGATACCCCTATTCAATCATACCCTAAAGAGATATTCGACCTCATATTCTATGGGGTGGCTGCTAAAGACTCATACAAGATCATATATACAAACAGATTTGGCAAAACAAGAGTTTATGACACACAATATGAAGGTGTTATACCTGAATTACAAAGAAGATACAAAGAAACTACCTCAGAATACTCTAGGATAGAGATAGAAAAATATATGGGTGAAAAGCAATGCCCTATATGTCTTGGGAAAAGATTGAAACCATATTCTCTTTCTGTGTTAATAAATCAAAAAAACATAAATGAAATAAGTGACATGACAGTATCTGATCTTAAAAACTTCCTTTCAAAAATAGAATTAACAAAGTCTAGAGAGAAGATTGCAAAACCAATAATAGAAGAAATAGCTACTAGATTGAGTTTCTTAATGAATGTTGGATTAGAATATCTTTCACTTTCTAGAAAATCAAATACACTTTCTGGAGGAGAATCACAAAGAATAAGACTTGCATCACAAATAGGTACAGGACTCTCAGGAGTATTGTATGTTTTGGACGAGCCTTCCATAGGATTACATCAAAGAGATATCTCGCGCCTTACAAAATCATTAAAAGATTTAAAAAATGCAGGTAACTCTCTCATAATCGTAGAACATGACCAAGAGACTATGAGACAATCTGACTGGATAATAGACATGGGACCAAAAGCAGGCAAGCATGGAGGAGAAGTGGTTGCTGAAGGCACATATGAGGATATTAAGCATTCCAACTCCCTAACTGCGAAGTACCTTAATAAAACATTACAGATAAACCATCCGCGAAAAACGAAGGCTAAAATAGATGACAACAGAAAGATAGTTATTAACAAGATAAAAACAAACAACTTACAGTCAGTAAATTTAGAAATCCCTCTATCACAGCTAATCTCTGTAACAGGTGTTTCTGGCAGTGGTAAGTCATCATTGATAGAAAATACTCTTTTCCCTGCTCTATCAAACAGAATAATGCGATCAAAATTAACGGAAGGAGAGTACGATTCTATTGAAGGTTTAGAAAATATTGACAAAGTAATAGGTATAGACCAAACCCCTATAGGCCGAACCCCAAGATCAAATCCTGCAACATATACTGGTCTATTCACAGTTATCAGAGATATTTTCGCCCAAACCAAGGAGGCACAAGCCAGAGGATACAAATCAAACAGATTCAGCTTCAATGTAAAGGGAGGAAGATGCGAGAAATGTAAAGGAGATGGACAGATAAAAATAGAGATGCAATTTTTGCCTGATATGTATATAACTTGCGATGCTTGTAATGGATTAAGATACAACGAGGAAGCTCTACAGGTCGATTACAAAGGAAAAAACATATCAGACATACTAAATATGACTGTAGAAGAAGCTTTACACTTCTTTGAGAAAATTCCATCCATAAAAAGGAAGTTACAGATATTAAATGATGTCGGTTTGGGATATATAGAGCTTGGTCAATCAGCCCTTACTCTTTCTGGAGGTGAATCACAGAGAATAAAACTTGCAAAAGAGCTTTCAAAAATCTCTACTGGTAGAACTCTCTATATACTAGACGAGCCAACTACAGGATTGCATTACTATGATATAGATAACTTACTAAAGATCTTAAGGGACTTAGTAGAAAGAGGTAATACTGTTCTTGTGGTCGAGCATAACTTAGATGTTATAAGGAATTCAGATTGGATTATAGATTTGGGTCCGGAAGGTGGTGCAAAAGGAGGTCAAATAGTTGTAGAAGGAGATATTGACACTGTATTACAATCTAAAACTAGCTATACCGCTAAATATTTAAGAGAGAACATCGAAGAATTGAAGGAAGTAGATAAGAAATAAGTGAAACAATCACCCATGTACTCAAGTTTCAATTCAACAAGGTACTAAAGACAGGGAGTTCAATTATTTAGGTACAATTTTTATTCCCTTTATCACAACAGCTTTAGTAAAGGAGAAGCATCTCTGACTAAATAATAGGTACAGGGAGAACATCAAAATTAGACACAAGCACGATTATTAACAATAAGGAATTTCACTATGTTTCATTAATATGCTTTTGCAAAAAGCCACTCTTCACTTGATTCTTTACCACAGTATATACATTTACCACTTTCACCCTCACCTTCACTCCTTAAGCACCTAGTAGTAGCTTTAGTAGCATATTTTATACTATTCTCACACTCTTCATCTCCACACCAGTTAGCCAAGACAAAACCACCACCATTTTCAAGTTGCGTTTTCATCTCTTCAAAGTTTTCTATCTTATGGGTCTTTGATATTAAATTGTCTTTTGATTTTTCAAGTAGAATTTCTTGAATATTTCTCAATAAATCTTCTACTTTAGAAGACAATATTTCTAGACCTATAGATTCTTTTGTCCCATTATCTCTTCTAACGACAACACAAGTTTTTGATTCAATATCCCTCTCCCCTATTTCAATTCTTACTGGAACACCTTTTTTCTCCCATTCATTGAATTTAAATCCTGGAGAAACAAAATCCCTCTCGTCTAATTCGACACATTCAATTGTTTTGCTTAATGAGCTTACTATTTCAGAAGCAACAGAGAGTACTTTATCTTTATTCTCATCATTAAATATAGGGATAACGATTACTTTGATAGGTGCAATGTTAGGAGGTAATACCAACCCATTATCATCAGAATGAGTCATAATTAAAGCACCCATCATTCTAGTACTAACTCCCCAACTTGTTTGCCAAGGTAACTTAATATCACCATCTTTGTCTGCAAATTGGATACCGAAAGCTTTAGCAAAATTCTGACCTAAGTCATGAGAGGTTCCAAATTGCAAAGCTTTACCATCTTGCATCATAGCTTCTACACCATATGTGTTTACAGCCCCTGCAAACTTCTCAGAATCAGATTTCCTTCCATAGTATGTATCCATAGCTAAGTAATCTCTTGCGAAGGTTACATACATATCTAGCCTATCCTGAACCTCTTTCAAAGACTCCTCATGAGTAGTATGTACCGTATGACCTTCTTGCCATAGGAATTCAGTAGTTCGAAGGAAAGGTCTTGTTCTTCTTTCCCATCTAACAATGTTTGCCCATTGATTAATCTTAAGAGGTAAATCTCTCCATGATGAAACCCATCTAGAAAAAGTATCATACATGATTGTCTCAGAAGTAGGCCTTACAACCAGTTCTTCCTCTAATTTTGAATTCTCGTCAACCTCTACTCCATCTCCTGCTTCATTTTCTTTCAATCTGTAATGCGTAACAATTGCACATTCTTTTGCAAAACCCTTTACATGACTAGCTTCTTTTGAAAAAAACGATTTAGGAATAAACAAAGGAAAATATGCATTCTTTACACCTGCTTCTTTGATCATTCTATCTAAATTCTTTTGCATATTTTCCCATATAGCATAACCATATGGCTTAATAACCATGCAACCTCTAACAGATGAGTTCTCTGCAAGATCTGCTCTTTCTAAAATATCGAAATACCATTGTGAATAATCTTCTTCTCTTGGAGTTATACCTTTATTTGACATAATGCCCTATTTTACACTATTTATCATGGAAGTTCTAGAAACCCTTCTCAAGTTTTGATCTTCTATTCTCAACTTTTTTCTCAGCTCTTTCTTTGTTCATATTCTGCATCTTTCCTAAGAAAAGTGTACCAAAGCTTAAAACCTTATCCCAGAAGAAACCCAAGAAAATTAATACACCACCAACTGCGATTAGACCTCTAGAATCATCAAAAAGTCCAGAGTCTGGTAATGAAGTACTACCGCCACCCTGTCCTGCATTTGGATTCTCAGTAGAAGTCAATGTATATGTAGCCGTTCCTTTGCTAGTAACATTTGGATCTACACTTGTAAATGTAAATGTTGAGGATCCACTTGATGCCGTAGATTTAAAGTAAAGAGTTGCAAGAACTCCATTGTATGTTTCTCCTGTGTCATGCTGTGTAGAAAAACATTCAATATTTAGAGTACCGCTACCAGGTGTTACCTGAAAACTACTACATCTTGCAGCTCCAGTAGCACTTAAATACTGTACAGAGCCTGTAAATCCAAGATTAATATCAACTCCTACAAATTCATCACTTCCACTATTAATATACACTGAAACAGCAGTTGTATCTGAATATATAAATCCAGTTGTTGGACTCAAACTAATAGATGTGTAATCTGCCTTTACGGGTGTAACGAAAAGTGGTGAAAACATTGAAACAATGAGGAAAACGAGTGCAGTTTTTCTAAGGCAGTGCATAATATTATTTATATTTAAAATTACCTATCAATATATTGCACTATCCGATTATCTTTGTCAATAAATTAGAGAATAAATACTTTACATTGTAAATTTACTTTGATACTCTAGAATATATAGAGGATAAATTTTTAAATTTAAGTTATGAAATTAAGTAAAAATATTGTGTTAGGCTCCCTTTTGGGTGTAGCTTCCTTAGTTCTGTATTCTAAAGGAGCATATGCAAAAGTAGACATTGTATTGGAGGATAACAAGGAGGAAAAGACAATCACAGTAAGCGTCAACTCAAATGAAAGCTATGTTGATGGTGTCAATATGGATATCCTTTTTAGCGATGGAATGGAGATCTCAAATGTACAACAGACTGAAGAGTTTTGTTCAATGGGAAAGAGCAACAGTATAGAAGGAAGAGCTCTTTCACTCGAGTGTTTTAATGATTCAAATGTAGAAATGAGCGGAGTCTTTGCAAAGTTTAACTACTCTACTGAGAATGATGATTACTTCTTCTATGTAAACGATGAAACATTAGATGTTGGTACTTTGTCTTTAGGGAATATTACAGATATAAATAAACCTGTAGCTGAAGATACAAGTGATGATACAGAGGTTGTAGAGAAAAGTACTTTAAAGGAAGTCAGAGACTTTTTAACAGACAACTCTCTTTATGTATTAGCAGGAGTTATATTTGTAATCTCATGTGTTGTAGCTATTGTAGGATTGTCATCAAAAAAGGATGAGGAATTATAAGTAGATTGATTAAATAGAGATTGAGACAGGGAGGAACACTCCCTGTTTTTTTTATTACACAATTCATATAGATAGTACTTTTGTATCGTTTCAGAGAATGGATCGCACACACCGATACGAAGGCTCTATGCCCTCCACAGGAAGCGATGCTAGGCTTCTTACTACAATCTCATACAGGCAATATGATAAATAAATGTACTATGTATTTACAATCAATATAAATAAAATAAAACCGAGGTATTACCCTCGGTTTTAAGTCTCTTACAATCTACCTACTCCTACTGTGGGAATAGTTTAGAGTAGAAGCTAGGAGTAGTTGTTCCAGATACTACACCTGTGTAATATACTGCAACTCTTCCTACACCACCAGCACCTGCATTTCTGCCTCTACCATCAATTCCTCCTGCAACAAGAAGCTTCTCTACTCCAAGATTTACATTCTCACCAACTAACTTTACAGAACCACCAGAACCAGAACCGGAATCAGAAGCACAAGATGAAGGACCATCATCTCCTCCTCCAGATTTTGTCCAGTTAGCTCCATTTCCACCCTTTGCAGTCAAAGTACCATTTACATTTATATCTTTAGCTAGAATGAATACTAACCCTCCACCAGCGGCACCATTTGAAGAATAGTTATATCTACAATCTCCAGCACCACTATTTGAAGAACCACCAGAGCCAAAATATATCTTACCAAGATCAGATACTCCATATACAAGACCAGATCCTGCAACTTCAATTCTAGTAGCATATGAACCACCATAAGCACCAACACCTGCACCTCCAAAATTAGCAACACCACCAGCTGTAGAACATGCCGACATACCTTCACCACTGTGGCTACCCTTTGCACCACCTCTAAACCCATCACCAACGACATCAATACTTCCATTGATATTAACAGCACCACTTGCTTTGAACACTAAGATACCACCAGTACTACCGTTCCAGCTTTTTATGCTCAAAGACTTACCTGCTGCAACTGTAACATTTGTAAATTGCGGAATTCTCTGCATTACAACTATTTGAGAACCACATCCTGTTCCTATTCCAGCATCTGATTTATCTGCAGAACCATAATATCTTGTCTTTGCAGAAGTAAAGTTAACTGTAGAACCGGCAACAGAAGCGACTTTCATTATCTCATGATTTCCAGCATTAATTGTAGAACTTCCACCCTGTACATTTATCAACAAAACCTCATCGCCTGCTTTCAAACATGTACCAGGAGAACTAGAAACAACAGCACTCTTACCATCAGCTCCAAATGTTGAAACATTGTAGCTTGGAGAATATCCTCCAGCACATGAAGAGATTGCATCATCTAAATTCATATTTGTAGTTACAGACAAAGCTCCATCAGAACCACTTCCCCAGTTGTAATTAACCAGACCTGCCAAACCTTCACCACCTTCTCCAGTTCCACCCTTGAACTTTCTATATGCATTCAACCATATTGAAAAATCCATAATGGTAATAGCACCATCGTCATTAAGATCTGCTTTTTCTGTAAATGATTGATTGTTTGCTTTATATGCTCTATATCCAGACAACCAAATACCAAAATCAGAAATTGTAATCTTGTTATCACCATTAAGATCTGCTTTTTTCAAATCATCAGGAAGCTCTTCAGTCACTCCAGCACTACTTCTGGTATCAAAGACACCAGCACCCTCTAACACATAAAATACGATTAAAGGAGTCAAAAGCAGGAAGGAAAACAACCCTATTACAAGCTTTCCTTTGTTATTTATTCTCATACAAAAAATATTAAAAAGTTATAACTTTAGTACATAGAAATACTTTACATTTATGTATCATGTGTGTCAAGAATTCTCCTTTCATAAATGAGGATATTTTAGTAGAATGATGGAATGATTGATCTATTCATAAAAAAACACGAGTTACCAAGATATCGAGGTGAACAAATATTCAAAGCATATTATCAAGAAGCTATCTCTTCATGGGACGAATTAACTACTTGGCCACAATATCTCAGAGATGATCTTAACAAAGAAATAGTTTTTTTCTCTCTATATAATAGTAGCGAGAAAATTTCAAAAGATGGAAATACTAGAAAACTCTTAAGCTTCACTAAAGACAAGAATCCCCTAGAAACAGTTTTGATAAAATCAAAAGAAAGGAACACTGTTTGCGTTAGCTGTATGAGTGGTTGCCCTGTTGGATGTAAATTCTGTGCCACTGGACAGATGGGTTTTAGAAAGAATTTGAGCAAGCAAGAGATAATAGATCAAGTTATGTATTTCAAGCGAATACTTAAGAAAGAGGACAAAGAGATTACAAATATAGTATTTATGGGAATGGGAGAACCTATGTTGAATTTAGACAATGTAGTAAGTGCTATTAGAGTGCTTACAGATCCAAGGAAATTAGCTTTAAGTCACAGAAGAATAACGGTATCAACTGCAGGATATCTTTCAGAATTGAAAAGATTCTTAGATATGAATTTAGGTATAAAGATAGCAATTAGTTTACATGCACCAAATCAAAGGCTAAGAGAAAAGATAATGCCTACTGTGTCAAAAAACAACAAGATAGATGATTTGATATCCCTACTCATTTCCTACCAAAAGAAAACAAACAAGAGAGTAACATATGAGTATCTTTTACTTAGAGGTGTAAATGACAAGCCTGAACATGCAAAAGAATTAGCTAAACTTCTTAAGAATCAAATAGCTTTGGTTAATTTGATCAATTTCAACGAATCAGAAGGTATACAATTCAAACCTAGTTTAAAAAGTGATATAGATATTTTCAAAACCATATTGGAAACTAGAGATATCAATACTACTCTAAGATATTCTTTTGGGGGAGAAATAGATGCTGCATGCGGACAATTAGCCAAAATATCGGGGTGATCCGACTTGAACGGACGACCTCTACATCCCGAATGTAGCGTTCTAGCCAACTGAACTACACCCCGCCTACATCCTATCTACTACTTTTATTCCTAACATATATAATCCTACTCTCATAGTATTCATCACAGCCTTTAGTAAAAGAAGAAGAATTTTTCTCTCCTCCTCTGCGGCATCAAGAACTCGAACATTTTGGTAGAAGTTGTTGAACACCTGTCCAAGCTCAAAGAGATAATGGCATAGAAGAGATGGCGAATAGCTCTGAGAAGAGGCAAGCAAATACCCTCTTGATTTGCCAACGGTCCTAACTAACTCTTTAGTGTAAGGGTTGTCTAAGCATAAGTCCAAACAAAGATTACTATTCGCCAAAGAGTCTACCTCGTCTAAAATAGAATTACACCTTGAGTAAACATACAAAAGATATGGTCCAGTATCACCATCAAAAGATACTGATTTATCAACATCAAAAATAATATTCTTACCAACACCAACCTTTAAGAAAGCATACTTAATCGATGCTACAGCTATCTTTTCGCAAACATCCACTACTTTCTCCTCCTCTATTTTACCTGAAGCAACAACAAGTTCTTTGACCCTCTCTTCAACCAAAGAAAGTAATTCCTCTCCATTAGAAAAGCCTCCCTTTCTACTACCCATCTTCTTACCATCAGAAGCAAGTATCATACCGTGAGAGATATGCTTTGTCTTTGCAGTAATTGAAGGATCTATCTTACTCAAAGCATCAAATACAACTTTGAAATAGTTACTCTGCTCATTTGCAGTTATGACTATTGATTCATCAAAATCTACAAGACTCTTCTTCCTAAAAGCAAGACCTAGCTCCTTTGCCTCATATGTAGGCACACCATACTGATTAACAAACACCCTTGTATGAAGACCTTTATCAGGATCTCCCTCATATATTATTGAGTTTCCATCCTTTCTGAATACTTTTCCAACATTTTCAAGAACTAATTTCAAACCTGCCTCTCCAACTTCACTTTCAAAGAAGTAATAGTCAAATTTTGTTCCTAATTTTTTGTAAATTATTTCAAAATAATCAAGACACCACTGTCTAGCTTTTGTATATTTTGCAAAAGTATCCAATTTCTCATACTTTGAGCTATCTCTTTTTTCTAAAGAAGGTATTGAGTTGGAATATATAAAATAGTTCAAGTCATCAATCTCTTTTACAGCATCTTTATCACTCAAAGTATCGTACTGCTGGGAACCGTAAATATATGATTGTCCTAGGTACTTTACCTTGTTTTCAATTGGCCAAGTCTCGATCTCTTTAAATGCTATTTTGTCTTCTTCCATTTTCTTTTCTAGTGCCCACAAAGTTTTTGCAACATGGAGACCAACATCTCCCTGGTAGTTAGCCCTCTTCACATTGGCCCCTAAAGCCTCCTGAAGCCTTGCAAACGACTCTCCAACTATATTGGTATACAGATGACCTATATGTAAAACTTTAAACGGATTAGCATCTGTAAATTCTATTACTACATTACGGTTTTTCTTGGTATCGAACTTAAAATAGTCATCCTCCTTTTCAACGATCTTAGAAAGCTCTGTAAGCAAGAATCTGTTGGAAAGATATATATTAACAAAACCTGGTTTAACAGCCTCTACTCTCTCAATTGCATCATCAACTTCAATATTGCTAGCTATTTTTTCAGCTATCTCAAAAGGATTAGCACCCAACTTTGAGGCCATTCTCATAGCAATATTGGATGAATAATCACCTTTCGAGGAATCACTTGGAATTTCAATAGCTATCTCTTCTGAGACGGATGGATATCCAGCCTTCGAGATAGAAGAAGATATTAATTTACTGATTTTTTCTTCAATATTCATACTCTTTTATATCATATTATTCGCACCCGGAGGGATTCGAACCCCCAACCGTCGGTTCCGAAGACCGATGCTCTATCCAGTTAAGCCACGGGTGCTTCCCTATGCATCCCCTATACATCTTAACACAAAGGTTTTCCCTTTTGTATGGGCAACTATTATGTTTTTAGGTCAAGATTTAATCTTTTTACAGGTCGTACCTGGTCGGGATCGAACCAACAACCTTTGGTTCCGCAAACCAATGCTCTATCCAATTGAGCTACAGGTACAAAGTACACTAAGATTCTATCACAGTTACAGACTAGACCTGTAATCATATTAAATCTGTCTCAAAATACAAAATAGGCATTACTACAAAAGGATTATGCTAAAACCTAAACAGCACATCACCCTCTTCATATGTTATCAAATGTTGAACATTACCATTTTCAAGTTTTTCAATGGTTTCATAGTGCGGATGCCCAAATTTGTTGCTCCTACCAACAGAGCAGACAGCTATGTCCGGAGACACATAGTTGAGAAACATCTGAGAGGTCGAAGTCCGTGAACAGTGATGCCCAATCTTTAAAATATATACATCTTTTAGCTTTTCTTCCAGTATCCTTTCCTCTGTTTCCTGCTCTGCATCACCCATAAAGAGCAGCTTGTAGCCATTTATTTCAGCTAGCAAAATAATTGATTCATTGTTAATATTCTTCTCTTGGTAATCATACGAGTCAAATGGATATATTACCTCTAAAAAAATATCTTTGTATTCAACTGTATCTCCCCTTTTTGCTGGAATTAATATTTCCTTGTACTCTTCTTTTAAAAATTCATATGCTTTGTTTTCGCAATCTATTGGATTGTAAAGGATTTTCCCAACTTCATACTCCTTTAGAACATGTACAAGGCCATCAATATGATCTGCATGAGGATGTGTTAGGACTACAATCTCGATTTTATTGTCATACCAAGGCATATACTTTGGCAAATCGAAGATTATTTCATCACCTGGACCACCATCTATGAGGATTTGATAGTCATCTTGCTGAAGAAGGATTGAATCTCCCTGCCCTATATCAAAATATACAACCATCGGAGATTCCAAGAGGTTGTTCTTCCCTAGTACAACGACTGAAATTGACATGAGAAGGAATATGATATTCAGAATGTTTTTACTAAGGATGTTACCTAATATTCCTAAGATAGTAGTTTTGCTTTTCATTTTCTAAAGGATAAAACAAAATAGAAAGAAAAATAATCAGAGAAAGTAAAACAATACTAATCACAGAGGAGAGACTATCCGGTATGTCGAATGCTCCCCAATTCAACTTCCCTATCACATCAACAATATATTCAAAATACTTGAGTTGAATATTAACAACTGTAAACAATAGATAAGAAAAAGGCTGATGTACCGCTTGAATCACAATAGATAGCACTCCCCACAGCATCGTACTTTCAACAATAGGAAGTATAAGAGTATTTGCAAACACAGACCAAAGAGAAAAAGTTTTAAATACAAAGATCGAAACAGGAAGTGTAGATATAGTACAGCTCATAGTAGAGATCATGTATTCTTCTATGAAAAGAAACCTTGTTGTAAGCCTCTTCTTTGCTTCAAGAATTATTGGTGCAATATATACAAGTCCCATTGTTGCTAATAAAGAGAGTTGGAACCCAACATCAGAGAAGATATATGGATCAAAAATAAGAAAAATAACAGATGTTAGAGGGAGAGATATGTGAATACTTGTTCCTCTACCCCACAATGTTGCGAGCAAAGATATCGACGTCATTATACAGGCTCTAGTTATTGACGCAGAGAGGCCAGAAAGGAGTGTGAAACACCAAACGACTATGAGACTCGTTATTGTTTTGCTTTTTCTCCTCAGAAAAAAGAGACAACTGTTCACTGCAATTATTAAAATTGAGACATTGTATCCAGAAGCAGCAACAATATGACTTACTCCTGCCAATCGTACATATTTTTCAAAAGCATTGCTAAATAACCTCTTTTGACCAAATAGAATACCAACAAGCAAAGAAGATTGAGGCTCCAGCAGTACTGCATCAAGATTTTCGATGAGCGAGTCTTTAAAATCAACCAATATGTTTCTAAGAAAAAATCCACTTCGCTCTTTTTTAATATCTTCACATTCAAATTCTGGATTTTCTGCAATTAAATAAATTTTGTCTTTTTTCAAATATGATTTGTAGTCGAATTCTAGAAAATTTTCTGGTTCCACAAGCTGACCTTTTAATTTACAAACCTGTCCTATCTTGTAGACATAATACCGCGGGAGACTTACTAAAATATTTCCATCATATAACCCATTATTACCATTACCCTGTAGAATAGAGAATGTAAGAACTTGTTTGTCATGCTTGAGTACCGGTTCTTCTGCTACAAAACCATCCAGTTCCGTGTTACCGAGGGTGAAACTCTTGCTTCTACCCTCCAGTTCTCTTTCCTGAAAGACAACAGCTACACACCTAACATAACCGAGAAGGATTACTAAGAGTACTAAAACAAACCGGCATTTAAAGAACACAAATATAGAACCTATTCTTCTAACACAAAATTCCCCCTTTAGAATTTCCATTACTAGTTTAAGCATGAAAATAGAAAGTATGTAAGCCAAGAGGACAAGAGGGAACGAAGCAACAAGTCCTATAGTTTGTCCTACCCATATGTTTCTCAACAGAAATTGACTAAGGAGTGTTGAGAATATGTATAAAATACAGATATAAAGGATTTTGTAATCATACATATATTTTAGTAACCCTATTGCCCTATTCAGGAACTTATTCTTGACGAATTTAAGGTTGTGGAACAATTTATATGCAAACACTATTCTTAAATTTCTCATAAGTAGCATCACCTATTCCACTTACATTAAGCAAATCTTCAATCTTTTGATATGGCCGTCCCTGTATTATCTTTTGAGCAGTGACTTCGCCTACTCCATTCAATGTAGTTAAATCAGATTCTGAAGCAGTATTGATGTTCACACATTGTGACTCACTCTCAGAATTTTCTTCTTCCTGAGAGGATTCTGAAGATGAGGAGGATTCTTGGACAGTGCTGTTTTGTTCTGCATATGGAAGGAATGATTGTAACTGACAATCCACCTCCTTCTCAAAAGGGAAATACAGTTTTTCATTCTCCTTTATGGGAAGAGATAGATTAATCTTTCTAGAGACATACTCTATTGCAATACCTTCCTTGAAGCCTCCAGCTTTCTTTACAGCATCAATTACCAAGGAATCTCTATCTAGACAGTACACTCCAGGTTCTTTTACAGCTCCACTTACATCTACATATGCATTACATGTTTCTACAATATCTAGCTTCTTCGAATTTTGATCTTGTTGAAAAGATATATCTGCAACCTCTTGCTCTTGAGTTTGTTCATTCTTTTGTGAGAAATTGAAGTATTTAGAGAGAACAATTTGATTAAAAAAGAGACCTGCGAAAAAAGAAACAAGAGATATAATGATGTATGTTATGACTTTCTTCTTAATGTTTTCCATTAAGAAGAATATACTGAAGAGATATTAAATTCCGATTAATTCTCTACTATTTGTATGCTCTCAATAACTACAGAATTAACAGGCTTGTCATCTCCATCAACTTCTACTCTACCAATTGAGTCTACAACTGCAAATCCGTCAACAACTTTACCAAAAAGTGTATATACTCTACTATTTAAAGAATCTAAATTACCTTCAGAGATATTTCCTGCAGTTATGAAGAACTGAGAACCGTTTGTATTAGTTCCTGAGTTAGCCATACCAACTGAATATGCTTCATACTGTCTTTCAGTATCTTCATCTTTAAATGCATATCCAGGACCTCCTGTGCCCTTCCCTGTAGGGTCTCCAGCTTGAATCACAAATCCTTCTACAACTCTATGAAAAGTAACTCCATCGTAGAATTTCTCACCTGCAAGAAACAAGAAATTGTTTACAGCTAAAGGAGTTTCATCCTCTAAAAGATCTATTTCAATATTGCCAAGGTTAGTTTTAATAATAGCCCTGTAGTCTACACCACCTACTAAAACATCTTGAGCTTGTGTATATGATTTCTTTTTTAAAAGGTCGCTTGTAAGGTTTGTATTCATATTGTTTTTGGTAAAATATAGTCCAGCTACAGAAACAACTAAAAGACCAACAACTAGAAGAAGAATCTTCTTATTATCTTTTACGGCATCTCCTACTGCTCCCATAGAGAAATATAGTTAAATTATATATACATAATACTACACAATTTTACTGGTTGCTACTCCACCAGAAATTCTGTTTCTGTCCATTATTGAACCATTTGCCATGTCTCATAATTTTGTCCATCGTTGGGGCAGAAGTTGCATCGTAGTCCATCTGAACAGAAGTAATATATGGAGTTATATTTATTTCATTAGTTGTGATTATCGCTTTGTATTGGAAATATCTGCCATTTATATTTATGCTTTGTATAAAATCCGATTCATTGCCAAATGTTGCAGACTTTATGTCATCAATCCAAACATTTCTGCCTTGGAAACCATTTAGAAATGTGAGTGTAAGCCTATTTATAGAATCAATATGTGTACTTAAAACTTTATTCTTTAGTGGAATATATTCTTTTTGCCATTTAAATACATCTGCATTAACAGAGAATCCAACAGAAGGGAAAGTAGATCCACTATCCCAGCTAGCAACTGTAACTGCACCTGTAGCCTGAGTTATTGCCGAAACTGTACCTTGAGCTCTATACTCTACACCATTGTAGTTTTCCTTAATTATTACATTATCAAACTTATATAAATTGTCCCCATAGTTAACACTACCATATTTTGTGGAATCTATCGTAAAAGATGTATCACTAGAATTTGCAATTAAATTACTACCTTGAAGACGAGCACCAAATTCAACAACTATCTGTTTTGTTCTTAATCCAATTTCATATGCCTGCCTTATCTCATCTGCATTCCTGATAGAAGAACTAATTGATACTTCGTCAATTATGCCTCCAAAGTAGCTACCAGTACCCATTCTCCCTATTTGGTTTCTAGCTCCAGTGTAGGATATTGTTGAAGAATAATCAGCAGTACCAGATAACAATCCATCTACATATACCTTTATCTCTTGAGTTCCTCCTCCTAAGAAATCATATGTTCCAACAACGTAATGCCAATTCATATCATCCACTCTGGTAGAAGAAACTGCAGTAGCTGTACCGCCATTAATTCCAAATGCTAAGAGACCGCTAGAATTTATATACAATGCAAATCCTTGAGTACTATTCAACCTGTCGTATATCGTTTCTGTTGAAGATATAATACTATCAGATCTTATCCAAGCTGCAACAGAGACATATGTTGGATTGAGACCACTATTACAACCCTCGATATAACATTCTTCAATTGCAATATAATCACTGCTTCCATTAAACATTCTAGCACCTCCAATTTTTCCAGAAGAAAAAGAGGTCCCATACAAAGAACCATCATTACTTCTATCACTACTATCATAGATTGTACTTCCACTTGCTGTGGCTTCATTTAGATGCCAGAGAGCAACCGTATCAGTATCTGCTTCAAGATTTTGAAACTCTGCTTCTGAAATATTTGCATTAAGATATGTACCAGGTCTATCTGCCGCTAAATTGAAATATATTGACGATGTCGAGGAAAGATCTTTTGAATCAAAGTACCTTGTAAGATTACTATACCTACCAATATTATATGCTCGATCGATCTCTGTAGCAGAACGAATTTTGTTACTAAGCTTAACCTCGTCTATACTTCCCTTTACACTCTCTATCGTATCGAATGGACACTTACCTATCATCACTGGTAAAGATACATTGTTGATTGTTCCTGCTGTTCCTGTAGATGACCCTGCTGATACTCCATTGATATATATCGCTATCGTTCCTGAACTACCATTGTATGTCCCTACTACATAGTTCCAACTATTTAATGTCATTGCTGTTGTTGATGTATATGCATGGAGAGTTCCAGCACTCCCTTGAACATGTAATTGTGGTTTGTAATCTGTACTGTAGCTTAAGTTGAATACAGAACCTGTGCTTGCATTTGGATTTACCCATTGAGATACTATCCAGTTCCAAGATGAATCTGTGGCTGTTGGATACACCCAAGCTTCTGCCGTTATTGCATTAGTGAATCCTAAGTTTACTGATGATGTTTGTATATTATCTGAACTTGAACTAAAGGTTCTTGCTCCTCCTACCTTACCGCTTGCATTGTACGAACCTCCACTTGGAGTTGCATTGTTACCATTTGGACTACTATCCTTAATGTAGGCTCCACTACCTCCTGTCTCGTCTAAACTCCAATAGCCTACTGTGTTTCTATCTATAACTCCTTGTCCTGTAGTTATCCTACTACTATTTCCACTACTTCCTACTTTAAGAATTGAATCTGTTGCTGTTTTATATCCATCAATCTTGTCTTTCCCATTTGCATAATTAGAAGCAATTGTTGTTCCACTAAGTGCTGTATTGTAAAGTCTAATTTCATCAATTCCTCCTGAAAATGCATATGTAGAATCATAGTATGCACCAATATACAGATTTGTTGAACTTGTATTAACTGGTGAACTATATGATGTTTGACTATCAACTTCGCCGTTTAAATACAATTTGAATTGCATAAATGAAGCATCTTTGTCATATGTACATGCAAAATGTGTCCATTCATTACCGTTAATATTATATGAACTTTGAAGTACCGCTCCATCATTATTTATACGACAATACACAGCATTTCCAAGCATTGTAACTTGATAGTCTCCCTGGCTACTGTTAAATGGTCCTTTATACACTATACCATTGTTCTCCGTAGAGCTAGGATTAACCCAACCCTCTATTGTAAAAGCATTTGTAATCTGAAGAGTAGAACTATTTGGAACAGTAATGTAATTACCACTTCCTTCGAATTCCCTTGATTTATCATATACACCATCCAATATCTTCGTCCCTGTAGCAGTACCTTCATTCGATCCAGCTACATCCTCAACCGTAGAACCAGAGCTTTCATGCATATTCCAGTATGCGACTAGACCGGTAGATGTTGAACTATACAGATACGAACTATCAAAAGATTCAATGGTTTCTTCTGTACCTCCACTCCAATCACTCCAGGATGTTCCATTACTACTACTTCTGTATTGGAATTCAATTTTACCAGCTTGATAATTTGAAATTAATTCGTCTTCTCCAAGGACTCTTGAGTATATTGAAAGAGAATCTAGAATTGTTGGAGAATACAAATTAGAGACATTTCTCAACATTGCTCCTGATGTGTATCCTTGGTCATACGTTACATTATATGCAACATCACTTGTAGAAAAAGTTGCAGAACCTACCTTGTCTCCATTTACATATATAATTGCTTCTCCTGTAGAATCATTATATGTCGTAGATACATAGTACCATTTGTTTAATTCAAAACCTCTATTTGCTGTAAGATTATACTGAGAAGAAGTGCCTGTACTTCTTCTAAATTCAATTGTGCCATAATATGGAGAAACATATAGTCCGACCCCATAATAAAGGCCACCTGTTAGAACAACCCCTCTCTGGAAAAGAGTAACACTTGCAGCACTACTTAGCACAGAAGTATTGAACCAACCCGATATTGTAAAACTTCCTGTTTTTATTGGATTATCAATATTGTTAGGAATAGATACATAATCATTACTTCCATCAAACATCAAAGCTCCATCTCCCCATCTCCTATTGTCTGCTGTCCAACCACTCTTAAGTGCTGAATCTCTAGAACTTGTTGATCCGAAGCCATATAATGTACCGTTACATGAAGTACCACAAGAACCTGTATTTGTTGCAGTTGTACCACTTGATTCATTTAGATTCCACTGTCCAACTAATCCTGTAGAACTAAATGGTGTCTCTCCATTTGCAGTATTAACTCCTGAGTCAATCCAAGAGAAACCTAACTCTGTTGAAGTCGAATTAAGATCTAAAACATCAGAGATATACTCCCCACTCCTATAGTAAGAACTAGCAATTTCATCTTCAGTCCTACTAACAGTATTTAGATAATCGTTTAATATTTGAGTAGATGATTTAACAGCATGGCTAAGCTTAACCTCATCTATACTTCCCTTTACACTCTCTATCGTATCGAATGGACACTTACCTATCATCACTGGTAAAGATACATTGTTGATTGTTCCTGCTGTTCCTGTAGATGACCCTGCTGATACTCCATTGATATATA
>Ga0209800_10001181_pt1 | contig 29372 bp, 21 predicted proteins | sample Higcelweek8metaG_FD_187174 | JGI IMG/M metagenome (GOLD analysis project Ga0209800, IMG submission 187174) | Freshwater pond sediment microbial communities from the University of Edinburgh, under environmental carbon perturbations - High... | ecosystem: Environmental > Aquatic > Freshwater >...
CAACGGTTAATCGGTAATGTGAAGATTTCACATAAAAACATGGTGATGTTTTGCGATAGTGCCTGGTCATACCAATCAACAAATTCTGTCGATGCATTTGGAAATGTTCACGTTATAAGCAACGACACCCTTCACATGTATGCCAGAATCATCCATTACAATGGCGATTTTTCATTAGCTGAAGCAAGGGGAAACGTAATTTTAAGAGACCCGAAACTTACTCTTACAACCGATTCGCTCGATTTCGATACAAAGAATGAAATCGGATATTATAACACAGGTGGAAAAATTGTTGACAGCACCAACACGTTAACCAGTATCATTGGCCGGTACTATTCCCAAATCAATGAACTTTTTTTCAAAGACAGCGTGAAGCTGGTCAACAAAGACTATGTGATGACATCGGATACGATGAAATACAACACGAAAACTGAAATTGTTTACATCGTTGGACCAACACACATTATTGGTGATAGTTCCTACCTCTATTCCGAGAATGGTTGGTTCGACACCAAAAAAAATCTTTCAGAATTATTAAAGAATTCTACCATAAGGAAAGGCGACACTCAATTACAAGGCGATTTTATTAATTACGATGATAATACCGGCAAAGGTTTTGCCCGAGGGAATGTGATTATCAACGATTTTAAAAACAACATCATTGTAGCTGGCAATAATGCAACCTATAACGACTTTTCTCAAAATGCCTTTATAACCGATTCTGCCATGTTTATTCAGTATCAAAATAACGATTCTCTATTTCTTCATGCCGATACGTTATATACTCAACCCGACACTTCGGCACAAGATCAAAAAATGGTAATTACATATAATAATGCCCGATTTTTTAAACCCGACATGCAGGGGGCGTGCGATTCATTAGTATATTTCACTAAAGATTCCACCATACAATTGTTTAACGATCCGATTCTTTGGTCAGAAAACGATCAGTTAACTGCCGACTATATCGAAGTAATCAACAATAGTAAACCTCCCAGCGAGGTTCTGATGAAAAACAATTCATTCATTGTTCAGGAAATTGATTCAGCAAAATACAACCAGATAAAAGGCAAGAATATGGTTGGACTTATACGCGGATCAACACTTTATCAAATCAATGTTGACGGCAATGGCCAATCGATTTATTATCCCGCCGATGATAAATCATTCATTGGAATGAACAAAGCCGAAAGCAGCAATATTATTTTGTATCTTGCTGATAATAAAATAAAACGGATCAGTTTTATAAAGTCACCAGTAGGAACGCTAAATCCGCTGATGGAAAAGATTGCCCCTGATAGTTTTCTGCCAGACTTTAAATGGAGGGGATCTGAACGCCCTCAAAACAAATTTGATATCTTTAGAAATAAGAATGGACTTCCACTTCCGGTCAATCTGCCAAAATCGAACATTGAAAACAAATTGCCCTCTGTTATCAAGGAAAACAAACAGTTAGATTAAAAAAAAACCTTCGCGATTAACGAAATCACGAAGGTTATATCTTATAGGCTTACATCATTCTTAGTCACTGTTCATCGAAATGAGGAATTCTTCATTGCTATCCGATTTTAAAATCCTGTCTCTAATGAATTCCATCGATTCAACCGAATTCATATCAGCTAAATAATTTCTGAGAATCCAAATTTTATCGAGCATTGCTTTATGTATCAACAAATCGTCCCTACGGGTACTCGAAAGAGTAACATCCACAGCCGGGAAAATCCGTTTATTCGAAAGCTTTCTGTCGAGTTGAAGTTCCATGTTACCGGTACCTTTAAATTCCTCAAAAATAACCTCGTCCATTTTTGAACCTGTTTCAGTCAATGCGGTAGCTAGAATTGTTAATGAACCACCTTCTTCAATATTTCGGGCAGCACCAAAAAAGCGTTTGGGTTTATGCAGTGCATTGGCATCGACACCACCCGACAATACCTTACCGGAGGCAGGCTGAACAGTATTATAGGCACGGGCCAACCTTGTTATCGAGTCAAGAAGAATAACCACATCGTGGCCACATTCTGTTAAACGTTTCGCTTTTTCAAGAACAATATTCGCAACCCTTACATGACGTTCTGCTGGTTCATCGAAAGTTGACGATACAACTTCGGCATTAACACTACGCGCCATGTCGGTAACTTCCTCAGGCCGTTCGTCAATTAGAAGTACAATCATGTAAACTTCGGGATGGTTGGCCGAAATGGCATTGGCAATATCTTTTAACAAGACGGTTTTACCAGTTTTTGGTTGAGCGACAATTAATCCGCGTTGCCCTTTTCCAATGGGAGCAAAAATATCAACGATCCGAACTGAAAGTGATGGATTGCCCTTTCCCGTTAAATTGAATTTTTCATCGGGGAAAAGTGGTGTTAAATGATCGAACGGAACCCTGTCGCGAACAAATTCAGGTAACCTTCCGTTTATTTCAAGCACTTTAATTAATGGAAAATACTTTTCGCCCTCCTTGGGGGGCCTGATGGTACCTTTCACAGTATCTCCGGTTTTCAAACCAAAAAGTTTTATTTGAGATTGTGAAACATAAATATCATCAGGAGAGTTAAGATAATTGTAATCTGATGAACGTAAGAATCCATAACCATCCTGCATGATCTCCAAAACACCGGAATTGGTGATCAAACCTTCAAAGTCGAAAATGGTTTTTTCTTGTTGACCTTTTCTGAAGTTCTGCCTTGGAGGATTATAAGTGCCTTGTTCGTTACTTTTCTCAACGGGCCGTTCTGTTTGACGCTCATTTCTTTTTTCTGCTAATTGATCGCCAATAGGTGCATCAACGATTTTATCGACAACTATTTCGTCTATTTGTTCTGACGGGTTAGCAACCTGCGGTTCATCTTGAATGACATTATTTTTCTCAGGCTGAATAAAATTTTGTCTTTCAGGCTGATCTTTCTTTACAAAAGGTTGGTTTTGATTTGGCCGATCGAAAGTCCTCTCATTTTTATCACGCTGATTATTCCATTCCCTGGGATTATCCTTTTTATCCGGATTTCTAAGTCCAAGATTTTTATCATCCTCCCCTCTTACAGGTTGATTAAATGGTTTTCTGGGGCGGTTGTCACCATCCGATCGATGTTTAAAATTGGGGTTATTTTTCCTTTCAATGTTCCGGTTATCAGTCGGGAAACTTGGCTTAACAGGCTCATCCAATTTTGGTTGAAGAACAGGCTCAATGTCGTCGTCTGATTTAATTTTTGGAAGTTCTTTCGACAAAATTTGTACTTTTTCTTCTTTCAACCGAGTGATGCGTAACCTTTTGCGTTTAAAAATGGAATCTTCTTCCGATTTTTTTTCAATCGGAGGATTAACTTGAGGTTTTGAGGGCGAAGGTTTAATTTGTTTTAATTTACCTTCAGAGGATAAAATGGCCTGAGTGTCGAGAATTTTATAAACAAGCTCCTGCTTTTTTAATTTTTCGGTTTTTTTGATCTGGAGTTCTTTTGCGATCTCGCGAAGATCAGTAACCAACTTTTGATTCAATTCGATAATATCGTACATATCATATTAATGTTTTTGCCTTACATGATTATGAGGCAAGTAAAAAATTTTTATTGATTATAAGTTTTTGGAAATGTAGTCGTGCGTGTGAACAATCTTTGAAAATTCTATGCAATAATACACCAATATCAATTAATAAGCAAAAAAGATGAATCTTTTTTTGATGTATCAATAAAATTGAACCAATTTGTTTTCACATTAATAAAGAATAAAATCTTGTGAACCATCAATGGTAAAAATTGTTACAGAAAACAAAATAATTAACTTTGCGATCTTTAATAAAAATTAAAAACAGATAAAATGAATGTTTCGGTAAATAAGATGGTGACCCTTAGCTATGTTCTTAGGGCTGATGGATGTGAGGGTGAAGTAATTGAACAGACTTCAACTGAGTCTCCATTAAAATTTGTTTTTGGTATTGGACAAATGCTACCCGCTTTTGAATCAAACTTATCGGGATTAAAACAAGGTGATGATTTTGAAATGACACTTAGTGCCAACGAAGCTTATGGTGAAGTTGATGAAGAAGCTATTGTCGATCTTCCCAAAGAAATCTTCTTCATCGACGGTCAATTTGATGCAGAACAATTTCAACCCGGAACTCATGTCCCAATGCAAACATCTGCAGGACAGCGAATGAACGGCACCGTCATCGAATTAAACGAAGATTCACTAAAAATGAATTTTAACCATCCGTTAGCCGGAACTGATCTTCATTTTAAAGGCAATATCATTGAAGTAAGAGAAGCCACCGAAGATGAACTGATGCCGGTTGGATGTGGTTGCGGTTGCGATTCCGGAGATTGTAGCTCACAGGGTTGCAGTTCCGATGGCTGTGGTTCTGAAGGTTGCGGTTGCTAAATCATTAAATTCAGATTTCGGATGAATAGTTTTGGAAACATTTTTAAACTTACAACTTATGGAGAGTCTCATGGTGCCGGGATTGGTGGAATCATTGATGGTTGCCCTGCCGGACTGAGAATCGATATAGAAAAAGTCCAAAACGAATTAAATCGCCGAAAACCCGGACAATCAAGAATCACGACTCAAAGAGATGAATCGGATACCGTTGAATTTCTTTCGGGAATATTCGAGGGTCAAACGACCGGTGCTCCCATCGGATTTTTTGTCAAAAACAAAGATCAGCACTCAACAGACTACGACAGTCTTAAAGACATATTCAGGCCATCGCACGCCGATTACACGTACCTCCAAAAATATGGAGTTCGCGATCATCGTGGTGGTGGGCGTTCCTCTGCAAGAGAAACAATTGCTAGGGTTGTTGGAGGCGCTGTTGCTAAACAATTATTGGAACATGCCCATATTTCCATACAGGCTTTTGTAAACAGTGTAGGAGATATTTCATTGGACAAGCCCTATCAAGAACTCGATTTGTCGAAAACTGAAGATACCATTGTTCGTTGTCCTGATTCGGAAACTGCCGATAAAATGATTGCCAGAATTGAAGAAGCAGGAAGGAACCACGATACGGTTGGTGGAACAATTATGTGTATTATTCAAGGAGTTCCAGCGGGTTGGGGTTCACCGGTTTTTAATAAATTACATGCTGATCTTGGATTTGCCATGTTGGGTATCAATGCCGTAAAAGGTTTTGAATACGGATCAGGATTCGAAGGAACCAAATTAAGCGGGTCGGAACACAACGATGTCTTTATAAACGAAGAAGGAGTTGTGAAAACAATAACCAACCACTCGGGAGGAATCCAGGGAGGAATTTCAAATGGTCAGGACATTTTTTTTAAAGTAGCATTCAAACCCATTGCTACCCTTTTGAAAGAACAAAAAACCATTGATATAGAGTTAAAAGAAACGATCATTAATCCCAAAGGCAGACATGACCCTTGCGTATTGCCACGTGCAGTACCAATCGTTGAAAGTATGGCAGCGTTGGTACTAGCCGATCACTATTTTATGAGCAGGCTTTCCAAATTATAATAAAAAATCCCGGTCTTTAACCGGGATTTTTTATACCCCAAAAATGAATTTTTCAAACTAAATTCCTCTTATTTAACATTATATAGTTGAAGAATACTGTGAAAAGAGACGTTTTTTTCGACTCGAAAATTGAATGAATATCAATCAATTAAACTTTTTTATTGCCTGAATATCTAAATGAGTCAATAATTTAAATTCACAAAATATTCTAAACTATATTTTTTTAACTATTTTAGAAGCCAAACTAGGGAGTATGAGGCAGCTAAAGATTACCAAACAAGTAACAAACAGGGAAACATTATCACTTGATAAATACTTGCACGAGATTGGTAAGGTCGATTTGTTATCGCCTGATAAAGAGGTGGAACTGGCTAAAAGAATAAGGAAAGGTGACCGAGAAGCATTTGAAAAACTGATTAAATCAAACTTGCGATTCGTTGTATCGGTTGCCAAACAATATCAAAATCAGGGGCTGAGCCTTCCTGATTTAATCAATGAAGGAAATCTGGGGCTAATTAAAGCAGCACAACGTTTCGATGAAACCCGGGGATTTAAATTTATCTCGTATGCTGTTTGGTGGATTCGCCAATCAATTCTTCAAGCTTTAGCTGAACAAGCCCGTATCGTTCGACTTCCTTTAAATAAAATTGGATCGATCAATAAAATTAATAAAACGTTTAATCTGCTTGAACAGCAATTTCAAAGGGAACCTACTGCAAAAGAAATCTCTGAGATGTTGGAATTGACACCTGAGGTCATCGAAGAAGCAATGAAGGCTTCTGGTCATCATGTGTCAATGGATGCCCCGCTTCGTGATGAAGAGGGAAATACCATGTACGATGTATTGTTGAACATGGAAACGCCAAGCCCTGACCGCGGTTTGTTGAACAGTTCTCTTCAAAAAGAGATTGAACGTTCATTAGCAACCCTGGGTGAAAGAGAAGCTGAAATCATTCGTTATTACTTTGGATTGAACGGTACAAGGCCACACACTCTTGAAGAAATTGGGGAAGTTTTCGGTTTGACTCGTGAAAGGGTCAGACAAATTAAAGAGAAAGCCATAAAGAAACTAAAGAATAATTACAGGAATAAATTGCTTAAAAGTTATTTAGGTGAATAATATACTCATGAACAGATACATCGCTCCTTCTATCCTTGCTTCCAATTTTCTTGAACTCGGAAAAGATATTGAAATGATCAATAAAAGTGAAGCCCATTGGATACACTACGATGTGATGGACGGAGTATTCGTTCCAAATATTTCATTCGGAATTCCAATCTTAAAACAGATTTCTGAAATTGCCCTGAAACCGATTGATGTCCATTTGATGATTAAAAATCCTGATCCCTACATTATTCCTTTTAAAGAGGCCGGAGCTGCAAACATTACGGTACATATCGAAACGTGTATTCATTTGAACAGAACGATCAATTTCATTAAAGAACAGGGAATTATGGCCAGCGTGTGTTTAAACCCACACACTCCTGTCGACTCACTTGATGAAATCATCAGTGAGGTTGATATGGTATTACTGATGTCTGTTAATCCTGGTTATGGAGGGCAACCTTTCATTGAATCAACCTATTCAAAAATTTCTAAATTACGTAAAATGATCGATTCGAGAGGATTGAAGACTTTAATTGAAGTTGATGGCGGGGTTAATATCAGGAACGGAAAAAAATTATTTGAGGCCGGAGCCAATGTTTTAGTCTCAGGCAGTTATATTTTCCAATCGGATGATCCAATTAAACGGATTTTTGAGTTATTAAATGTCTAAAACGTATTGATAAATTATTTCCATTTAAATTCGAAGAAATTAATTCCGGAAATTTTCAAAAAATGTTTGAAACAGAAAATATATTTGAAAGCATTAGGGGTGCATTAAACAATATTCCTGAAAATTATAAAATTCTGGAAGAAACTATTGATATAGAAATTCAGAAAGAATTTTTTGAGTCATCAAAAAACATCAAAATTGACCCGGAACTTGATGTTTTACCTGAGATGATAAACAAACTGAATTGTTCAGAAACATCAGTCGACGAATGTAAGATATTGCTCCAAAAACTTGCTTCATTCGATTCAGTCGAAGCTTTTCGTGCCATTGAAACCTATTCAAAAAGTCCTCGGCATGAACTTAAAGATTGGTCTATATTATCGCTGCAACAAAGCAAAATGTTACTTCAATGTTCTCTACTCGATGAACAACAGGTATTTATTTCAACTGGATTAGGCGGAAAAAACCATAAATTACGGTATTACATTATTTTTCCTTTCAATCAGAATGTCAGAAGAATTTCCAAAATTCAAAAAGAAGCTCTTGTAAGTGAACTCAATTTTTTCATGGCTAAATATGATGCTGAGACCGAATCTGTGGAGTTTAGTAAGAGATATGCTGCAGCCATGACACTGATCCCGTTAAAAGCTCCAATTCCTGACATTATCAGGGACATATTGAATGAGTGCAACCATCTTGGTGATTTTTTAAGTCCTGATGTGATGATTACAAATATGAAAAAATTGACTCCCAATGAAATTTTGAAAATAATTGACAATCTCGATGATATTGAAAATTGAAGAACATTCCCTTTCTTGAAAATTAAAAACCTTAAAAAAACCGCAATTTATTCAATCAAAAGTTTCTTTTATTTGGAAGTATTCAGCTATTGGGTTATATTTGCACCGCACATAAAAAATGGACTTGTAGCATAATTGGATAGTGCATCTGACTACGGATCAGAAGGTTGGGGGTTCGAGTCCCTTCAAGTTCACAGATAAGGTTACTGATTAGGTAACCTTTTTTGTTTTAAAATTGATCAATGTGGGTATTTTTGGGGAATCAATTCTCCCCGCAACATCATCTCGGCATTCATTGCCATTGCTGCTATTTCATCTTCACCTTCAAAAATTTCAATTTTGGATATAAAACCAACCCGCTCTTTCAACATGTCGGTAATCATTTGATTATAGGCAATTCCTCCTGTCAACAAAATGGCATCCACGTCACCTTTCAAAACAGTTGCCATTTCACCAATTGCCTTTGCTACCTGATATACAAATGCATTGATAAAAAAAAGTGATTCTTCATCGCCTTCGGCTGCAAAATCGGTAATTTCAATCATGCTATTAGTATTCAGATAAGCAACCATACCGCCCTCACCGTTAACCATCCGCTTCATCTCCTCCTCGGTAAAATTTCCACAGAAACAAGCCTCAATAAGTTGTCCAACTGGTAACGTACCACTTCTCTCAGGACTAAAAGGGCCATCGCCATCAAGGGCATTATTCACATCAATAACCCGCCCCTTTTGATGAGCGCCCACAGAAACGCCACCTCCCATGTGGGCAACGATCAGGTTCAGATCACAATAATTTCTCGAAATTTTCTTGGCATATAACCTGGATATTGCTTTTTGGTTCAGTGCATGAAAAATTGATCTTCGTTCAAAACGCGGATGCCCCGAAACCCGTGATATTGGCTCAAGCTCGTCGGTTACAACCGGATCGGCAATATACGCTTTGGCACCAGGTATCCCCTTCGCAATCGCATGGCTCAACAGAGGCCCCAAGTTTGACGCGTGTTGTCCCAGAACACCTTTTCTTACGTGTGTCAACATCCGGTCATCTACTTCGTAAACACCCGACTCAAGCGGATAGGTCAATCCTCCCCTTCCCATCACAATTTCTATTTCCTGCAAAGGAATGCCCTCCATCTCCAGGGTCCCTTCAATCATATCTTTTCGGAATTCGTATTGCGAAATGATTGTAGGATAATGAACTAACTCATCAAGGTAGTGCCTTATGTTTTGCTGCATCACACATTTTCCATCCTGATAAATGGCAATTTTGGTTGATGTAGAACCCGGATTAATAATGAGTATTTTTGGTGAATCCATTTCTTATCGTATTAACCTATCAATGATGCCAATGCTATTGAATTGAGTTTCGTTTCCATACTATCGCCCCGGGATGATAAAATAGCCGGAACCATGGTACCAACTACAATAGCGGCAGTTTGTGATCCGCACATTTTCGTATTGGTTTTATAAAAAACATTGCCCGATTCAATGTTTGGAAATAACAAACAATCGGCATCTCCGGCAACCGGTGAACTGAAATTCTTAATCATGACAGATTCTTTATCAATGGCTAAATCCAGCGCCATTGGTCCGTCACAAAAAGAATTGGGGAAACTGCCGTTTAACCACATTTCCTTTAACATCCCTGCATCAACTGTTGCAACCATACCAGAAATAATTTTTTCAGTAGCTGCAATAAAAGCGACCTTGGGGCAATCAATTCCAATTTTATGAGCCACATCAATAAGGTATCCGGTCATTTTCACCTTTTGTTCGAGAGTTGGTAAAGGAATAATAGCCACATCACTAACAAGCAGAGGTTTTCCGTAATTTTGATTTGAAATCAGCGTTACATGCGACAACAATGTCCCTGGGTTTAGCAATCCTTTTTGTTTGTCTAGAATCCCCTTTAGAAATTTATCGGTATTAACCAATCCCTTCATAATTAAATCGGCTTTCTTTTCCCGAACCAATTCAACAGCTTTGGTTACAGCTTCTTCTTCGGAATAACAATTTACAACCTGAAAATCGGAAGATGGAATATTAACTGAAAGACATTGTTTTTCAAATAATTTTTGGTCACCAGTAATAATTACCGAAACATATCCTTCATTTTGTGCTCGATAGGCAGCTTCAATGGAATGAATATCGACCCCGTTAGCGATGATCAGACGTCGTTTTTCCCTTCTCTTTAGCGAATCGTAAATGTTTTGAAAATCAGAAATTGCCATAACATAATTTTACCATAAATTAGCCTTTTTCAAATGAAATAACAACCGACATTTATCAGTTTCTGTTTCATATAAACAACTTTATTTTTAAGCATCTCGAATTTCGTTCATTAGTGATCATAAGATTGTAGATTAAACAACAAACAAATCCAAATTGTTGCGTACAAAAAACGACAAATAGAATATTAAGTTAAACGAAAATGATTGAATTTATCGACATACATACACATCGAACAAGTAACGAAGAAGATACTTTCTACATTCAGAATATAGCGCTTCCTACCGGCCATCTGCCTGAGAAAATATTTGTTTCGGCAGGCTGGCATCCATGGCACATCGGTACTTTCAATTTAGAAGAAATTGAAGCCGCATTAAATGTATTTGCGACTGAAAAAACCGTTCTGCTAATTGGTGAATGCGGCTTCGACAGAACAATTAAAACCCCAGTTGAAAAACAGGCTGAAGTGATGAGACTCCATATCAACGCTGCATTGATGTATCATAAACCACTGATTATTCATTGCGTGAAAGCCTATTCTGATTTGGAACACTTGCTTAAGACAGAGAAATTCGGAGGCAAAATTGTGTTACACGATTTCAATGGGAATCAATTTCAAATAGAACGATTTCTAAAATTCGACTCCTATTTTTCTCTTGGGAAGCAACTGATGAATCCAAATTCTAACGTGCAGAAATCAATAATGAAAATACCAACTGACCGAATCTTTTTAGAAACCGATGAAACTGAATATTCAATCAAAGAGATTTATCAACAAACCGCCAACTTACTTCAACTAAATACTGCGGAATTAAAAAGACAGATCAGAGAAAATTTTAAAAGCTTATTGGGCACATCATTGTTTGAATAGATCCATCGCCACATCCATTAAGCCGTAATAAATCAATAAAATAACATTCAAGCTATCGGCTTAGAAAGACAAAATCTTGATTTCACTTCGTCGGTTCTGCCCTCTGCCCTGTTCACTCTCATTTGAAGCAACCGGTATTTCCGCCCCATACCCTTTATAAATCATCCGGTTAGGATCGACAGATTGTTTTAAGTAGTCAAAAATAGCTTTTGCCCTGTTTTCAGAGAGTTTTTGGTTATAATCAGAGTTGCCAACATCATCGGTATGACCCGATATCTCAACTTTTAACCGTGAATTTTTCTGCAGAAAATCGTTTAGTTGAATAAGTTCAGCAAACGATTCATTTTTCAACCTGTCAGAATCGAAGTCAAAGAATATGTTCGACAAAACAAATTTCTTTCCTGCTTTAATTGGTTCGAGATAAATATCAACCTGCTCAGCTTGTTTGAATCCAACTTTTTCTTTTAAATTAAAATGTTTAGAGTAGAAAAGATATCCTGCAACATCAACATCAAAAGCATACATCTTTTCAGCAATCAATGTGGTTGTATACCCCTCTATTTGATCAGAGACAATAGTTTTTGTTTTAGATGATTCAAGTTGGGTCAGCTTAATCGGGGCCAATAATCTTAAACCAGTTTCCAAATCATAAACAAATCCATGAATGTAACCTACCTTCTCCGGAAGAAATTCTGACGGAAGTTTCAAATCAAAAAGATCTTTTGATTTTTCGACAGAACCTTCCCTGTTTGAAGAAAAAACCGCAACATTTGACGTTGGCGAAACAGCCAGACCGTCTTCATCAAACCTTGTATTAATAGGAAAACCAAGATTAACAGCTTCTGTCCAAACAGAGTCTTTCAGTTTCGACAGGAACAGATCACTCCCTCCCATCCCAAACTTACCTTTTGATGAAAAATAGAGTGTAGATCCATCGGCATGAATAAAAGGAGAAAAATCATCTTCTCGTGAATTGATGGCCCTCCCAATATTTATTGGAACACTAAAATTTAAAGCGTCATTGGTCATTGTTGTTATTTCACTGCACCAAATATCCATACCTCCGAGTCCGCCAGGCCTGTTTGAGGCAAAAAACAAAAAACGGTCATCCGATGAAACGGAGGGTTGTGCCTCCCAATAATTAGAATTAATAGCGAAACCTGCATTAAAAGGTTTCGACCAGTGGTTATTGACCTTTCTGGCATAAAATATATCACAACTGCCTCTCCCGTCACTACGGCCACAGGCCGTAAAAAAAAGAAGTTTTCCATCTGCCGAAAGGCACATTGTACCAATATTCACCTCTTCATCATCTGAAAAATTCATCCTGACTGATTCATTCCAGATACTATCCTGCTTTTGGGAAATGAAAATTCGTTCAAAATATTGTTGCCCTTCATTTTTAATCAATCGTGTAAAATAGAGCAACGAATCATCAGTTGAAATAACCGGCCAATATTCCTGAAGAGGGGTATTTACCGTTGTATCGAGATGAGAAATCTGAACATTACGGTTTTGTACAAGAGAAGTAAGAGCAAAATTGCATGATTTTATCTTTTCACTAACAAGTAATGAGTCTTTCAAAATCTTAAATTGATTGTAACGATTGAAGTGAACCAATGCATTCCCATAATCACCCTCTTTAAAAAAGAGTATAGCCAATAATTTATATGCGATGGGATAATTGGTCGAATCGAGTCCTACTATTTTTGAAAGAGCATACTTCTTCTGTTCACTTTTTCCAAGCTCATCACTGACATCCGATAAAAAAAGGTATGATTTAATATTTGCAGAATCTATTCCGATTGCCTTAAATATCAGGATTTCAGCTTCTGAATACCGATCGCTTTCAATGGCAGTTCGAGCTTTCTCAAGAATTATTTCTGATTTTTTCCGAATACCATTAGTCTGTGAAACATTTGCGAATAATTCACCGGAAATTAAAACCAGAATAGACAAAAAAGCAACCCTGTTTCTCACAAAATGGGGCAATTGGAAAATCATGATCAGAAATGTAAGAAGTACTATTTCACTATAAGCCTTGCGAATCCACCAACAGGTACTTCAAGAACGACTACTCCTTTTTTAAATTTTAGTGTTCCCCTGTCGGTATATTTACCGGTATGATCATAGGTAATAAAATCAACTTTACCTGTTGGCGTACCTGAAACGGTTAAATAGGGATATTCGGATGAATTGATCAAATCTGCCATTTCAAAATTGAAATAACCCAAGTCAAAAGGTTCAGTACGGGCATAAAAAGCTACAATCTGCTTGGTTTCATTTCCTGCTTTTAAAATAGTGTAATGATGAACCGGGTCATAAACCTCAAAATCACTTTCCAACAAATATTGAGAATTCGATTTCCAATATTTAATCCAAAATCCAAGGGTTTCCCTAATCGATTCAGGCAATGTGTAAGAAAAATATGAAATATAAGGAGATCCAAATAAAACGGACTGGAATTTCAACGCAACATCAACAGCAGGATCTTTAGGATGAATTCCCATAATTTCCATAAAAGGAGAATAGTCGCCATACATCAACCGGTTATTAACCAGTTTTTCACGTACTTCATCCAGAACTGTAATTCCAAGAAATCCATTGATTGTTTTAGTATTGGAAGTGTGTAATGGTCCAACGGCAGGATAGCTTTGATTTATGGATAATTCAGGATTTGAAATTTGCATGTCGTTTTGCATTAGAATGCGCAACGAATCGAGTGATTTTCTCACTGAAACGAAATCCCTTCCAATATCGTCGGTCATGATAATATTCTCATCGGGATAATACCCATTTAGAAAATTAAACCAAATTCCATCGATACCCCAACCAGTTACAACATCGGAATAAACTTCTGAAAGATATTTCCGTACATCGGGATAACGAATATCGAGAATGGGTTGACTTGAAGTTACATATTGCAAATATTTCCCGTCAAATTTCTTAAACACATAATTATGGGCTCCCAAAAATGGTTTCGTGTACCAAAGAGCAACTTTCATTTTTCTCTCCTTGGCTTTCTCCATAAATTCCTTCACAATAGTTGTTCCTGTAGGGTCCCAACGTCCGTTTGCATCGACATCAAAACGAACAACATTTTGCCATCCATCGTCGAAAAGAACAGAACGAAAGCCCATCGTTGAAATAGAATCAAAATAATGGGTAATGTTCTCCAGTGGAATATTTCTATCCATCGGATACCAAAGAGAATAAACAGGTAAAAGGGAAAGATCAACTTTAGTAATTGCAGTATTATCTTCCTGATCCAATCGCCACTGCACACTCTCCCTAACTGTTTTGGAAAAGCTTTCATCTCTCAGATCTAACAATATTTGAGCTTTAAATTCGAGTACTTCAGCATCAGGGACCGAAGTATTAAAGAAATTAAAAGAAAAAATAAGGGAATCGGTCTCTTTTTTAATGTCAATTCCGGTATAACGACTCTTAAAATTATCAAAAGTTGAAAGAGTCAACCTGTTTTTGCTGTCGTTAGTAAGACCGGAAACAATACTGTAATCGGACTGTAAACGCGAATAATTTGGAATGTTAATAAATGAATTACTCGACCATGATCGTGAACTCCACAATGAATTAATCTGATTTTGAGGATATTTGATATTGAATTTAAAAGAAGGTAACGCCGACGGAAAGTCAGTATACAAAGTCAAATTGATCAGATACAAATTTTCAGCCAGTGTATCAACTCTTATTTCAGTTTTAAATGGCTGAACATCACCTTCAACAGAAAAGTTATCCAACCGAAAATCGACCTTCTCCAAAACCAGACTTTTATTCACCGGAATATCATTTTGAACCAATGACTTTGTGCTGCAAGCAAATAACCCGATAAGTAAAATTACAATATATATTATCCACTTCATCTTTTCCATTGCTTTACCCCTATACACTTTGATTTTGTCAATTTAAAGGTATATTTTAACATTTGCAAAAAGAATTGAAAATCTTTTCTTCTTTGAAAATCGACTATTAAACCCCAACCTTTTATATATCAACACACAATAAAATTTCAACGCTTATTCAGAAATAAATCAAATCTTTATTACCCTAAATTAAAACATTTTGAATTTCATATTTACTTTAATTTCATTTTTTTTTAATGTAAATAAGCATTGGGCAACTTTTGTTTAGTGTTCTCTGTAAAAATACAAATTATTTTTTCAGCCCGATAACAACAATTGATTAAACATTTTCTAATGAAAATTCTAGAAATAATTGAAATCCTTTTTAAAAGCTTTTTAAGATTTTCATTCCAGAGACACACTCCTTTTTATATATTTGTTTCATGACCTTGCTTTCGAGACTATACAAAAGAAATATCAATGGAATAATCCTTACTCTGGGTTTCCACATCTTCGTTTTTGTATTCTTAAATCTGACACAATTAAATGTCAAAGAAGAATATAAAGAAACTGAGATAATCATCGATTTTGGTGCACTACCTATTGAAACACCTGTTCCGGTGAACAACAACGAGACTTCTTCGAATGAAAACGATTATCCTGATCAATTAAAAACCAATGTCGCATCCAGCAAATTAACGTCGCAACAAAATAAATCGTTCGACGATCAGTATCAAAAAGATTTAGAACAAGCACAAAAACTTGTCAAAGATGTCAGTAAACAACTCACCAGGGAAATCCCAACTGTCGATAATCTGAAAATGCCCGATGCCCCCGTAGGCAATCAGGAAGAAATGAAGGATAAGATGTACACAGGAGAAAGCAACATTGAATATTACATTAAAGACAGGTTTCATGTAAAATTACCCATTCCGGTATACATGGCAGAGGGAGGTGGTAAAGTGAGAGTAAATATAATTGTTGATCGGTCAGGAGATGTAATAAAAGCCGAACCGGTTGTTGAGCCTGCACTTACCACCCAAATTTTATCTTACGCAAAAACGGCCGCGCTTCGTACAAAATTTAATTCCGATCCCAATGCCCCCGCCCAACAAAATGGATATATTCTCTATAATTTCATCTCACAGGATTAAATTTGATGTTAACTTTAAGTAAAAATTTTCGAGATTAACAAGTATTAACATTCTTTTTTTTTGATTCGATGTTAAATAACATACATTTGTGTCAGGTTTATTTTTCATAAGTTTTAGGTTTAGTTAGATTAGTTAGTTTGAGAAAAGGATGGATTACAAAATCTATCCTTTTTTTTCATTCTCCCACCCACCCGAAAATCTCAAGATATCAGCATTTTAGTAAAATATATTTCATTTATATTGAAATTTTTTATAAATAATGGTAACCTTTGTCTAAATAAAGGAATTAATAGATGAAGATGGCTAATTTTAATAACGAGGAATTACTGAGGGGAATACTGAAAAACAACAGTTTGATTTTACGGCATATTTATAAAGCTTACTTCCACAGAATATACTCCTTTGTAACGAATAATAAAGGAAATTCAGCAGAAGCAAATGATATTTTTCAGGAAGCAATCATTTTAATCTACCGAAAATTAAAGGAAGGAAGTTTAATAATAGCGAGCTGTTCGTTTGAAACATATTTATTTTCAGTTTGCAGGATGCTTTGGCTGAAGCAATTAGAGTATAGAAAAGTAAGCATTGTTAAAACTGATGATTTGCTTATTTTCGATGAACAAATCATTGAAGATGATCTTTCAGAGTTGATTCAGAAAAACGAACGGTACAAACTATTTCAGGATCATTTTCAAAAAATGGGAAAAGATTGCCAAAAGATATTGCAACTTTTTTTCAAAAAAGTTGCAATAAAGCAAATAACTGAAATAATGGGATACGCAAGTGATAGTTATACAAAAAAAAGGAAACATCAATGCAAAGAGTATCTGGTAAAAAGCATTAAACAAGACAACGAGTATAAAAAACTAATAGACTATGATTCCTGAAACAAACTTAATAATTGAAAAATATGTCCTTGGTGAACTTAAAGGGAAAGAGCTGGACGACTTTTATTTACAATTGAAAAATTCAGATGAATTTGCCCTTGAAGTGAAAACCAGTCAAGAAATTTTTAATTCAATTCTTGAACAGGATGTTATGGATCTGCGCTCGAATCTTCGGGAAATCTGTTTAAAAGAACAGAGCAAACCCACAACGCAAGCTTTCTTTGACTTTGCTCAAAACCTAAGTACCTTATCCAATCAGAATGCATTCTCCGACGATATTTCCACTACGGAAAACTCGCTTCAACAAATACATTTTGAAACCCATTTAAAATGTATTACCGAGAGAGTTCATCAGATTAATTCAAGGACCGATCAATCGCAAGAAGCAATTCTTTCAAATCAAATCAATGATTTCATCTTTGAGGAAGAAATTAAGGAAGCGGTACTTGAAAATGATATTCTTGAATTACGTGACAACTTAAAGGAAATTATTTCCCAGGGATATATCAACTTTTCTGATTTTGAAATCGATCAATATCGTTCTGGCGAATTGTCACCAGAACAAATGAATGAAATTGGGAATCTTGTTGAAAACAACAGGATAATGAACAATCAGCTCCGATTACACGAAGAAATTGATGTGGCCATCAACGAAAACGATATTTTATCTCTCCGAAATTCTCTTGCTGAAATCATCGATGAGGAACAACAAATCAGTTTTGCTGAAATAAAACGGATTGATGACTACTTATTGGAATATCTCAATGAAAAAGAGCGTTCAGAATTTGAATCATTGTTGGAAGAAGATATAAAACTTAAAAACGAAACTGCTCTTCATTCAGAAATAAACGAGGCAATTACAGAAACCGAAATTATGAAGCTTCGGAATACACTTTCTGAAATTATTGATGAAAATAAAAGCACATCAAAAATCAGAAAGCTTATCCCTGACAATATTAAAAACAGGCCATTACGCTATGTTGGCGTAGCTGCTTCTGCGGCCGCGGTCATTACAGCTGGTTTTTTCACGTTGTCACAACAGGAAACAACGTCAGACAGCTTATTCCAACAAGCCTATAAACCTTACGAGGCAACTGGCCTATTCCGGTCTGTACCATTATCAAACCCATCATTTCAGGGGGTCGATTTATATAACAACCGAAAATATGATGCCGCAATTGCCCAATTCGATATTGTTCTAAAAGAAAACAGTGAACATCCAATGTGTAATTTTTACACCGGATTGTGCTATCTTGAAAAAAAGAATTACGACAAAGCCATAAACGCTTTCCAAATGGTAATTTCTGAAAAAGATAACCTCTTCATTGAACAGGCTGAATGGTATATGGCACTTAGCATGTTAAAAACCAACGATGAGAAAAATGCTTATGCCATTTTAAACCGAATAGTAGAATACAAAGGATATTATCAAAAGAATGCCAAAGAATTACTTAATAAATTGAAATGATTAAAGAAGATAAACACTTTTTTTGACCTTCACTCATCAACCTACATTTATCTCATTTATTCGTTTACTAAGTAAACACAAATACATTAAGGCTCCGGATTCTAAAGCAACACAGCAACAGATTCCGGAGTTTTCATTTCCATCCGAATAAAATAAATCTATAAAAGTTGTCCTTTAAAAGCCTGAATTGTGTAAATTTAGAAAACAAAAACTTAAAACTAAATTTTACAAGTATGAAACCATTTTCAAAAGCAATCATACTTCTATTACTAATAGGAGCAGCAATAGCAGCCTTCTTTTTGCTAGTGAATAAGAACGACAACGCTGATACGTCACAAAAGAAAAAACTGGCACTCATTCAATACAATGATTCACCATTATCGGAGTTATCTCAGGAAGGCATTCTGATAGGGCTTTCGCAAATAGGACTTACCAAAGGGGTCGACTATGAACTTAAAATCAGCAACGCTCAGGGTGATATTTCAACTCTAAACCTGATGATTGATGCGGTCTCAAATGACAGACCTGATCTCATTTTTGTTACTTCGACACCAACACTGCAAGTCGCTGCTAAAAAAGTTAAAAACATACCAATCATTTTTACGGTAGTTGCCGATCCTATTTTGGCTGGTGTTGGCACCAGTTTTACTGAACATCTTTCAAATATCACCGGCATCTCCACACTGGGTGATTATGAAGGGATGATCGACCGGTTAAAAATTGTACTGCCCAATGCAAAAACCATTGGCACACTTTATTCTCCCGGAGAATCAAACTCGGTTAAAAACATGGGTGATCTAAAAAAATATGCGGAATTGGCTGGACTTAAACTGATAACCATTCCGGTAAATTCAAGCGCTGAAGTAACCGATGCAGCCCTTGCGCTCGCTGTAAATCATCCCGATGCGATTTGCCAAATCATTGATAATTTAACTTCAGGTGCCTTTAGCGGAATTGCCAAGGTATCGAAGAATCAAAAAATTCCTCTCTTCGGATTTGTGAGCGATCAAGCAGAAAAAGGCTCCATACTGGTCGTTTCCCGAAATTATCAACAAGCCGGAATTGATGCTGTTATGCTGGCAAAAAAAATATTTGACGGGACGAATCCTTCGGATATCCCATTTGAATTTGTAAGTAAAACCGACGTTTATATTAATCAGGAAGCTGCCGCATTCTATGGGGTAACCCTTCCCGACGATCTACTGAATTCGCCGGACGTTATTAAGATATCTAAACCAATAGCAGATTAATGAATCGTTTGGATAGTTATGTCAAGGACAATAGCGTGAGCAAAAATTGAAAAGTTACATTTCTGCAATCGGTAATATAGCGATTAAAACCTTGCCAAATCCAAGCTCAAGTGCGCGGTTAAAAAATCATTCCACCCGGAAAAAATCGGAAAAAATGTTTCTTTATGCCCAATAAATGAGGAATTTAACAGAACCAACAACTACATCTCCTGACAAGCAGGGAGAGTTGCCAAAAAAATACGGGAGACTTTTAAAAATTATGCGTATGATTTGAAAATATTGTCTGTACTTTTTTACCAAATGATCCTTGTTTATTTGTGGCATTCATCGCCCCACCCCAGTACAGTGAAAGTAACCAGGATACCGGTTTCCACTGGAAATGCATTCTGTATTTCTTAAAAAATCCTAATTTTCAATTCACAAACAACCAATTTAAGCTCAGAATCGTATCTTTCCAATTGAAAAACCAATATCAACTTAACCAACCATTTGGAACATGAACATCTTAATCATCCTTGCCCACCCCGACCCAAACAGTTTCAACCACGCCATTGCTGAAACCTGCAACCGTAAATTGAAAGAGCTGGGGCATACCGTTATTTTTCACGATTTACATGCCGAGAATTTTGATCCACTTTTACCAACTATCGAAATGCCTAAAAACGGGATTGTCAATCAAAACATCATTAACCATTGCAACGACTTGACCAATAGCGACGCAATCATTGTAATACACCCGAACTGGTGGGGGCAACCTCCTGCGATTCTGAAAGGGTGGGTCGACCGGGTTATCCGTCCGGGTATTGCATATCAATTTATCGACGGGGACGATGGCGAAGGTGTTCCGGTTGGACTGTTAAAAGCGAAGATCGCGATGGTTTTCAATACCTCAAACACCAGTGAAGAGAGGGAAAACAATATCTTTCTCGATCCGCTTGAAACCATCTGGAAAAACTGCATTTTCGACCTTTGCGGGGTAAAACAATTTCACCGGAAAATCTTTCGGATTGTTGTAACCAGCACACCAGAGAAACGGCGGGAGTGGCTGCGGGAGGTGGAAGAGATACTCATGCTGAGACTGGAGGAATAAAAGAATGTTGTCGGTTGGGTATCAATTTTTCCTACATTCCAATTTTCCAGTATTCCTGCATTACAATCATTATCAACGAGTAGTGAATTACAAATACCTACATACCAACATCTTAAATCAAAAACATGACCAAATACGTACACGGTTATTCCGAACGCGAAACCAAACGGTTGAAAGACCAGGCAAATGCCCTCGACAATTTACTCCACCACGACTCGACCTGGAACGACGGTTCGCTGATCCTTGAGGCTGGATGCGGTGTGGGCGCACAAACTAAGATCATTGCTCCTGCCAATCCCCGCTCGAAATTTATTTCCATCGACATTTCGCTTGATTCAGTTGTTCAGGCTGAAGCCATGGCACAAAAGTTAGGTATCGCGAATGTTGAGTTTAAGCAAGCCGATATTTTCAATCTCCCCTTTGAGAATAACCATTTCGACCATGTTTTTGTCTGTTTTGTTCTGGAGCATCTCTCCCATCCTATCGAAGCATTACAGGAACTAAAACGGGTTTTAAAACCCGGTGGAACCATTATGGCTATTGAAGGCGATCACGGATCAACCTACTTTCACCCCGACAGCGAAGAGGCTCGCGAAGCAGTTCAATGTCAGGTACTACTTCAAAAACGCAACGGTGGCGATGCCAACATTGGTCGTAAGCTTTATCCGCTTTTAAACGATGCGGGATTTCACAACATCCACGTCTCACCACGAATGGTCTATGTTGATGACTCAAAACCTGAACTTGTTGAAGGATTCACAAGGAACACATTCAGCGCTATGATTGAAGGGATAGCACACAATGCGGTTGCAGCGGAACTTATCAGTAATGAACGGATGCAAAAGGGAGTTGCCGATCTGTACCGAACAGCTGAAGGTGGAGGCACATTTTGTTATACTTTCTTTAAAGGATTGGGAATGAAAACGGAATAGATGTTGAACAACGAAGATTTCTAATGTAGAAGTTCCAAAAATTATCAGTAAGTGGTTGGTTTTTAGGATCGAGTTCCTTAATTTTAATAAAACACAAATTCATTTCATTTTTGTTTTAATCGTTTGTTCAGATACGCTACCGTATTAAAACCTATAAAATGAAAAACGCCATTTTACTGACAGGAGCTGCTGCACGTATTTCGCAGGAGGTTGCAATTATCGACAAGCTGATCGAGAAGCAACAACTGACAATTTCGCCTGCAAACACCTTATTGGCAGGCTTTAGTTCAGGTGCTTTGAATATTGTTGCAATCAATGCCTGTTTTAGAGATGAATCTCCCCTCTCATGGAACAATTATTATAAGGACACAATCCTTTTCAACACGCAAAATTCAGATGTTTTTCTGCGAAACAAGCTTATTCCTTTCGACACTTCACCTTTAAAGAAAAAGATTACCGATTTTCTTATAAATTCGAAATTAGAAACGCTTGAAGATCTTACTTTTCAATCTTTCATCCTAACTTTTTCCTTCCGCAGATTACTCACATTGTGGACTTTCAATGAATGGAACCGTCACAACAAACTCTATTTATCAGATCTGTTGATGGCTACTACGGCTATTCCAATCATTTTTCCCGACCAGTCGATCAATTGCAGCGATGAAAGTCATCGCCTGTTTTCGCGCGGTAGGTTTGCCGATGGCGGAACCGGTGGCACCTTCAAACGATTTGAACATTATCTTAAAAGGTATATTTTTCAAAATAGCAAACTAGATAAAATATTCATTATTAGTCCAATGAGAGAGGTCACAAATGAAGATTACGAAAACTTCTACCAGATGATCCCGGTGAAAGAAATCTTTAATCTCGAATTGAAAGAGTTTAAGCTGCTAAAAGTCTTTCTTGAAATGATTTCACAAGATGGTTTTGATACGTTCATTCATCGGTTTTTCAAATGGACACAAAAACGTAAAATCGCAAACGAAATTTATGTCTGTATTCCTTCATTGGATAAGAATTTTCCAATTCTAAACTTCAACCGCCAAAAGGAACAATACGATGCCGTTAGCTCATGGTTCGACGAACATCCTGAACAGCTTGCAGTACCACTCGAATCGTATGTTTCACTGATTCATTCAAGAAAATCGATGGAATAAGTGTTTCACTGATTTCAATAGCCATTTCATCAATTGTTGACAAGAAAAGAATTTAAAATTTTTTCATGAAGCCTAAATATCTATTTTTGCCACATACACACACAGACTAATTTATGAGCGGATTTTTTGGATCAACAACAAATACTGACTGTATTGCCGACGTATTTTACGGAACCGATTACCATTCACACCTGGGCTCAAAACGAGCTGGTGTTGCTGTTTTTTCAACAGAAAAAGGGTACCAGAGAGCGATTCACAGCCTTGAAGATGGCAACTTCAGAAACAAATTTGAAAACGACATCAACGGTTTTAAAGGGAAATGTGGAATTGGTGTCATTAGTGATACCGAAGCCCAACCGCTGGTTATTTACTCTCACCTGGGTAGGTTTGCACTCTGTACTGTAGCAAAAATCAATAATGTTGACGAGTTAGCTGAACGATTTCTCGGACAAAATCAAATTTTTTCTGAAACAAGTCAGGGCGGGTTCAATCCTACGGAAGTGATTGCCATGTTGATTTGTGAGAAAGCCACCTTTGTTGAAGGTATTGAGAACGTATATAACTCCATAAAGGGATCGTGCTCGATACTGATACTCCTCGAAAACAGCATCATAGCTGCCCGCGACAAATTAGGAAGAACACCAATTATTATTGGGAAGAAAGATGGGGCTTATTGTGCCGCATCTGAAACATGTTCTTTTTCAAACCTCGATTATGAAATTGAAAAATATATAGGTCCGGGTGAGATTGTCGAAATAAAGGCTGAAGGTTACAAAATCGTTCGACCAGCCAATGAAAAAATGCAGATATGTTCCTTCTTGTGGGTTTATTATGGTTATCCACCCTCTTTTTATGAAGGAATCAATGTTGATGAATGCCGGTATCGCTGTGGTGCGAAACTAGCTGCCAACGATGATATTAAAGTGGATTTTGTAGCCGGCATACCCGATTCTGGTGTAGGACATGCGATTGGATACAGCAATGCAGCTAAAATTCCGCACATGCGTCCCTATGCAAAATATACTCCAACCTGGCCACGAAGCTTTATGCCTCAAAATCAATCGATGCGCGATTTGGTAGCCAAAATGAAGCTGATACCAAACAGCGCCCTGACCCAAGGGAAAACCGGAGTTTTTCTTGACGATTCAATTGTTCGGGGAACACAATTAAAAGACAATGTAAAAGATTTACATGCCGCAGGAATGAAGGAAGTTCACATGCGTATTGCCTGCCCTCCGCTTATTTTCCCTTGTGAATTTTTAAATTTCAGCCGATCGAGAACAACACTTGAATTAGCCGCCCGAAAAGCAATTTTGAAACTGGAAGGTAAAGAGGATGCTAATTTATCGAGATATGCTGATCAAGAATCCAATGATTATGCCCGGATGGTTGAGCAAATCAGAAAAGATTTAAAACTTACTTCGCTTAAATTTCAAAAATTGGACGATCTGGTTGAAGCAATTGGATTACCCAAAGAAAAACTTTGCACCCATTGTTGGGATGGCTCCAGTCATTTTTAATAGTTGATATTGGATAAAAGATTCGAACGAAGCTGGATGTTAGACACTTGATATCGAACATCCAGCTTCGTTATCAAATATCTCATCGCCGAATTGAATTTGGATTTTGAGTTTTGGAATTTTAATATCTTTGATTGTTCTAAAAAGTTACGATCAAATGAAAACGGTTCAAATTCTATTTATTGTCACCCTATTTATTCTCGGTGGAAAATACGTTAATGCCCAACTCCAAAGTTCATCAGACCAAATCATCAATATCCAACACCGTGATACTATTTCATTGAATGGACAATGGAAATACATTGTAGATCAATACGAAAACGGGTATTACAATTACCGTTATCAGCCTATCGACCAACAAGAAAATGCTTCACAAGTTTCTGAAGCGATTTTCAACGATTATCATCCTGTCAATAAATCAGAGAGGGTTGAATATGATTTCGACTTATCGGGTGAACTTACCGTTCCGGGTTCGTGGAATTATCAGGATGAAAAACTGTTTTATTACGAAGGGAATATATGGTACCGCAAAAAGTTTGATTACAACAGCCTGAAATCTGCAAAACGGGTTTTTATCTATTTCGGAGCGGTAAACTATGAAGCCCATGTATATCTGAACGGGAAAAAACTGGGGATGCACCAGGGAGGTTTCACCCCTTTCAATTTTGAAATCACCTCTTTTTTGAAGGAAAAGGATAATTCGTTGGTTGTTAAAGTCGACAACAAACGAAAAAAAGAGGCTGTTCCAACACTCAATACCGATTGGTTCAATTATGGCGGCATTACCCGCGATGTCGCGTTGATTGAAGTGCCTGAAACGTTTATCCGTGATTATAAAATTCAGCTAAAGAAAGGCTCTTTAAATCAAATAGATGGATTCATTCGCCTATCAGGCAACAAATTAGCTCAATCGGTCATGGTATCCATTCCTGAATTGAATATTAAAAAAGAATTTACTTCAAACGAAAACGGTTTAGCCTTTGTTCAATTTCAACTTGAAAATGCAACACTTTGGTCGCCTGAAAATCCGAAACTTTATCAGGTAGAAATATCAGCAGGGGAATCAAAAATCATGGATGAAATAGGGTTCCGCTCCATAGAAACACAAGGTTCAGATTTGTTGTTGAATGGAAAATCATTTTTTCTGAGAGGAATCTGCATCCATGAAGAGAATGGTATTCGAAGCGATCGGGCATGGTCTGTTGAAGACGCCCGACTATTGCTCAATCGCGTTAAGGAGCTGAATTGCAATTTTGTACGATTGGCACATTATCCACATAATGAAAATATGATCAGACAAGCTGAGAAAATGGGGATCATGGTTTGGTCAGAAATTCCTGTTTACTGGACCATCGACTGGGAAAATGAAGCAACCTACAAAAACGCTGAAGCTCAACTTACCGATATGATTACCCGCGATAAAAACCGCGCTAATGTTATTATTTGGTCGGTTGCCAACGAAACGCCTGTAAGCGATGCCCGAACCCGTTTTCTAACCAATTTGATTGGAAAAACCAGGGAACTTGACAACACCCGACTGGTAAGCGCAGCGCTTGAAAAACATACAATTAGCGAAAATCCTCTCGTTTTTGCCGTTGAAGACCCATTTGCTCAATTTGTCGACGTGCTTTCTTTTAACCAATATTTAGGCTGGTACGATGGACTTCCCGAAAAATGTACCCGTTCAACATGGACCATCAAATACAACAAACCTGTTATTGTCAGCGAATTTGGAGGCGATGCAAAGTTTGGTGTCCATGCCGATAAAGATACTCGCTGGAGTGAAGAGTTTCAGGAAGAACTTTACATCAGGAACCTAGAGATGCTCGACAAAATACCCCAATTAAGAGGGTTGACCCCTTGGATCTTAACCGATTTCCGCTCACCACGCCGTTTACTGCCCGGAATTCAGGATGGATGGAACCGTAAAGGTGTTTTTTCTGAAAAAGGTGAAAAGAAGAAAGCTTTTTTCATTTTGAAAGAATTCTACAACAAGAAGCAGAAAGCCTACTTCATAGGCAAATAGCACGAGGATGGAATGTTGGAAAAATGGAATGTTGGAAACCCCATTTTTCCAACATTCCATTTTTCCATTCATATTATTGTACATCAAAATCACAAAACATTTCGGAACCGATGAGATGATCTACTATTCTGCATCATGAAATTCCGTGAAATCATTATAAATTTCTTTTGGTTTTCCAAAGAGTGAAACAATTTTTCCTGTCAATAGACCGGCAACAAGGGCCAAAACAACAGTAATGGCAATCCCCTTTAACTGTGCAGGAATATCAAGCCCTTTAACAACTACAATGGCAGCAAGACCTCCGAAAATCCCAGGAATTCCATGAAGATTTGACACCCCGCACGTGTCGATGATTTTATGAAACTTTTGTTGTTTATCCTGAAGTTTGGCAAACCCAACCGTTGAAATGGTTCCCGCAATAGCGCCAATAACCATAGCCTGACCATGTGAAGCAAAATCGCAGGTGGCACCAATGGCAACCCCACCGGCCAATGCGGCATTGGCAATATCAGCAATACTTACTTTTCCCCTGATCGATACGGAGGCGATATAGGTTGCCAAGGTCGATCCACACAAGGCGATAAAAACATTGACAATGGTATGCGGAATGGCATCAGCCGGTACAAGAGCTGCACAAAAGCTTGGCCAGAATACCCATAAAACCATACTGCCCAACACCGAATATTTATCGGTTGTTGCATCCGATTGAATCGGTATTTCCATATCTTTCTTTGTTGTCAGTGAAACTGCAGCCGCGATACCAAAAAGAGCCCCAAAAGCGTGGATCACGATTGAACCCCCTGTATCGGCAACTTTCCCAACAATTTGAAAATAATCTTCAACTACGATCAACTCGTTTAAAATATAAAAGGGGACAAATAGAAGACCCAGAATGATATATTGGAATATTTTTATTCTTCCCAAAATAGCCCCTGCGGCAATCAACAAACTAGCCGCGCTGAATTCAGCAAGAATGAATTGTTCAATCTCTCCTTTTGCCTCAAAAATTCCAAGCGTCTTAATTGAAAGATAAATGGGCAATGAAATACTCACCAATAAAAAAGTGGCCGTTAATGCAGAACGCCCGTACTTTTTAACAAAAACCATTAAAAAGCCAAATCCGATCAACAACATAGCCATGATATGAATGGCCCGGTCGTATTGCTGAACTTGCAGAATAGATGAAATGGCTTCACTTTCATTTTGTTGAGCAAAAAGTTGCACAGAACAACCGATAAAAAAGAGAGCCATCAAAAAAAATTTTGAGAAAATACCTTTAAGTTTCATAAGACTTACAATTTGATTAGTTTGGCCTGAAAGTAAGGATTTACAATAACACAATGATCGTTTTTAGCCTAAGTATATTACGTAATGTTATTTTAATGAGTGATTTTCTAAAAATTGCAATATCAATATCTTTCCATAGTCAAAGAATAAACAGGGGGGAGCAATAATGATTCTCATATTTTAATTCCTTGCCATATATTCATAACAGGGGGTATGAGAAATTTTTTATTTAAAACAAACCTGCCACCCCCTTCTGATTTACATTCAAATTAAATAGAATAATTTTGCTGTTATTTAATGATAAAACCGACTTTTCTGCCCGGATAATCTAAAGGAAAATATAAGATCGGAATTTCCCTCAGGTTGTGAATTGCCTCGCGGTTTGGATTGTGAATTTCTTTGGCTCCTCCGATCTCACAAAAGGTCGATTCAAATTGTATTTTTACTGTGGCTTAAGACAACTGAACAGGTTAACTATAAGATAAAGAATTTGTTGTGAATTGCTTTCCCCGAGCAATCGGGGTATATTTACTGTGGCTTAAGACAACTGTTAATTTTTTGCATAACCTTTCTCCATGGTTGTGAATTGCTTTCAAATTGTATTTTTACTGTGGCTTAAGACAACTTTTGAACGAAATTTGTGCGCTACTGTTTGGTTGTGAATTGCTTTCAAATTGTATTTTTACTGTGGCTTAAGACAACTTTCTCAATCAATTGTAATACTGCCTGTAAGTTGTGAATTGCTTTCAAATTGTATTTTTACTGTGGCTTAAGACAACCAGTTAACTCAATCCCTTGATTCCATAATAGTTGTGAATTGCTTTCAAATTGTATTTTTACTGTGGCTTAAGACAACTTACCGGACAGCAAATGGCCACTGCCGATAGTTGTGAATTGCTTTCAAATTGTATTTTTACTGTGGCTTAAGACAACGGTTTTTGAGGTCGGTTTCGCGCTTTTCTTGTTGTGAATTGCTTTCAAATTGTATTTTTACTGTGGCTTAAGACAACAATGCTTATTAACTCAGCCGAAGGTAACAAGTTGTGAATTGCTTTCAAATTGTATTTTTACTGTGGCTTAAGACAACAACTCGAATAAGTTTTCCGCCCCGCTTGAAGTTGTGAATTGCTTTCAAATTGTATTTTTACTGTGGCTTAAGACAACTTGTAAACGATAATCTGTTGATTCCTGAAAGTTGTGAATTGCTTTCAAATTGTATTTTTACTGTGGCTTAAGACAACTGGAACAAATGGAACAAATGGAACAAAGTAGTTGTGAATTGCTTTCAAATTGTATTTTTACTGTGGCTTAAGACAACTTCCCAATACTCCATTTAATCCAGAAATATGTTGTGAATTGCTTTCAAATTGTATTTTTACTGTGGCTTAAGACAACGAATTTCGTTTCTAAAGATGCGACCATAAAGTTGTGAATTGCTTTCAAATTGTATTTTTACTGTGGCTTAAGACAACTTGTTTTTTGCTTGTCCGTTTGAATCTTCTGTTGTGAATTGCTTTCAAATTGTATTTTTACTGTGGCTTAAGACAACCTCTTAGCCGCAAATTGCAAACAAACAACGCGTTGACTAA
>Ga0209800_10001182_pt1 | contig 29364 bp, 33 predicted proteins | sample Higcelweek8metaG_FD_187174 | JGI IMG/M metagenome (GOLD analysis project Ga0209800, IMG submission 187174) | Freshwater pond sediment microbial communities from the University of Edinburgh, under environmental carbon perturbations - High... | ecosystem: Environmental > Aquatic > Freshwater >...
TTCCACGTCCTGAAGGCATCTCAGACTCCGTATATCTCGGCTGCCATTGATCGTTTCTACACTCAGTTCGCAAGCCGTGACAGTTATGCAAACACAAAGATGCCCGGAGAATATGTCCGTAAGGGAAAGAACATCTACATCCGTACCGAATCAGGAGACCTCAAAGTCGGAACTATCGAGTACGCAATGTATAAAAAGAGAATGTCGAACAAGGCATACAATGATCTATCTGATGCCGAGATCCTAGAGGAACTTCAGGTCGAATTCATGGCTAACATCCTGATGACTCGTCCTGACATCCTGTTTCACATCTTTAAGACTGAGACATCGAATCACAGATCTGAGATCGCTGACTGGTACAGAGACTTCCTAGTTTCACTGTTCGGTAAGCAAAACTTGAAGGCTAAGACCGGTCAGATCCGTGTCGATACCCTTAAGTTCGCTAAAGACGGAGCCGCTACTTATATCGCCGGCAACCTCGAGGCGGTCATCAGAGCCTCACAGATCGCTACCACATCGAATAACATCTATGCCGATACGATGAACAGTATCGGGTACAAACAAGCCTCAGAAAGCCCGGAACAGGCTGCTATGAGTAAATTGATGGGTACGACAGGCTATAAGAATCAGACTATCTCGATGGAAGTGTCCAAAAACATCAAGTCGATCGTAGATAAAGCCGGTAAGACGATGCTCGACCTGAGAGGGAAAGCATTGCCTGAGAGTTTCATTCGTAAGAATGCCTTCGGGATCAAGCTCACTGACATTATGACTATCGATGATCTTACCTCAGTTCAGAAGGATCTGATCGAAGGGGTCGAAGTAGAGGACGACAAGAGCCTCAAAGAGATCCTGAATGATGCCGACCGCCTGATCCGCAAGATCCAAGTCGACAACCCTATGCTTAAGTCGATGATGATAAACCCGGCTGTCTTAGTCAATAAGACCGGATCCTCCTATACCGTGACCGTACAAGCGAATGTGGACTCCTCCGTCATGGCTTATCTACAGTCCACAAACCCTGAGATTCAGTACACAAACTCACTTACCGGTCAAAAGATGACTCAGGCGATCGATGTACCGACCGAAGGTGCTCCTAAAGAGCCTGTCAAGTCCGTCAGGAAGGTCGTTTCATACGGAATTGCCCCTCATTTACAGTCATTAAACAGTTCTCGGGCTACGATGAGAGCACTTTTAGACATCCTTAAGTCAAAGAAGTACGCAGATCCGGACATCATGAACAAAAACGGAGATGTGGTGTCCGTTATTTTGGACAAGGCTGCTCAGTCTGTCGAATCTATCCTGAATTATTCTAGCCATAACAAGATGATGTCAAATAAATACAGTCCTTCTATGCTCTCAGAGGACATCAAACTGTCTAAGACTCTCAAAAAGATGTGGACTGACGATCTGAAGTCGGCTCTGAAAGTGATCTACGGAGGTAATACCTTTATGGATGGCTATATCAGATCCGTAGAGGGGTCTATCGATGCCATTGATGGGATCATAGGGTACAACCGGAACTCATCTAAGACGAAGTATCAGGCTGTTGACGAGCCTGACGACACCGAACTCGGAATCGATACTATCTCTAAAAAGCAATACTACAGTCAGAAACTCAATGACGATTCAAAACATCCTCATTATTATGTCAAGCTTAGAAACACCTTGATCGAAAGAATGCCTAACAGGGCTACCGTATCTGAGATCAGAGGCTTATCCAAAGGAGCCGCCGGCTTAGAGTTCAAACAGTTCTTAGAGCCTTATCTGAAACAGTTCAATGATAACGAGATCCTGAATAAAGAGGAAGTTTTACTGAATATGTACGAACTCGAGCCTAAGATCGTCACTGACATCAATGAGGATGACTGGTACGAGGACTATATGTTCACTAGTGAGGATCATCGGATCATTGCTCAGTACGCATTCAGTGAGGAGATCGGGACATCACGTCCGGGTCACTTCGGGGATAACTCACTATCCCATGTATTGGTAAGCAAGGTCAATAACCTCGAAGGATCTCATAACATATTCATCGAGGAACATCAGTCAGACCTCCATCAGAATGGGGAGGAAGTCGGATACAGAGGAATGGGACAAGAGAGTCAGTCTATTGCCGACTTTAGAGTTGGACATAAGACTATTGTCGAGGAATTATCGAAGGAACTCTACTCTGAGATCTTGGATGAGAACAATAACCCGGCTGAGGTCATTGTAATCAGAACAAAACAAAGTGGACAGTACGACCGAAAGATTCGTCATAGTCTTATGATCGAGGATGAGATCTATAATACGACCATCAAAGACTTTATGAAAAACTCTCGTCTCATCAAAGAGACCGCCGGGTATTGGCCGGAGGATGTAAAACAAGACATCCTAGCCGCCGAGAGAACTGGACTACCGGCGTATGAGACCCTTAAAGAGCTATCTAGATTCAAACATGAGCCTGATAATTCCCATTGGTTTGGGGCATCAAGTGTCGAGAAGTACATCAAGGATCGCTATGACATCGATGTTAAACTGTCATTCATCAATGTCTTTGAGAATACAAAACAACTCATAGAGAGTGGGTTTGTGCCTACGAATAAGATTCAGGAATCAATTAAAAAGAGCCTGTCTTTTACCGGAATGGAAACGGCTACTAGCACTAAAGAACTGTTCAATATGGATCACGTCGTCAATAAACTGATCTCTACTAGTTTTAGTGTTATGGACTTCGGAGAATACCTCACAGGGGAAACTACCCCGATAAGGGTATCTAGCCCCGCAGACAAGGCATCCTACGATGAAAGAAACAGGAAACTGACAGGTTTCGGTAGTTATTATTCTGAGCCGAATAAGGGGTATGCTCTTGTCATAGATCAACTCCAAGACTTCAGAGAGATAACGATTCATGCATACGCTGAGGACAATGCTCAGAATGTCGCTGAGGAGGTTTTCTTTAAGGGAAAGAGCCACCTGTTCAGACCGTCTTTAGAATGGACTATGAACGGATACGCATTGATAAGCCTCGATGTCGAAGTGACAGGAGATCAGATATTCCCTACGACTATGGAGACCAAAGTAAATGAATATATCGCCGAGAGGATCAAGTTCATTGTAAACTTTGATAAGTCTCAGAATAACGGTTTCACTCCTAGACAGATGTATGATCTAGCCATAAGGAAAGAGACCTCGTATGCTGGTCCTAACTCTCTTAGTGTTTATGGAGACTCCGCTACTGAAGGAGATTACAGACAGTATGAAAAGAGATGGCTATACAGGTACTTGATGAATAAAGCATCCACAATGAGCTCTGAGGAATTCTTACCGTACTATGTTCAAAAAATCATGGAGCCTTATGTTCAGGCATCAAACATCGCTAAGGTCTTAACCGACTATGACCGTGCCGCTAGCCAAAAGGCTGCCCCTATGCCGTTTATGGGGAATGCTTGGAAGGTCAATAACATAAATCAGTCGATCGTTCACGGCGTTGAATCAGGGGCTAAGAAGGTCTATTTTACGAACGGTCTTAAGCCGACTAAGGCTTATGATGACAGTGAAGTCAAAGCCATTATGGGCGGATCCGTCAAGAAAGTTCAGATCTCACATAGAGAATTTCACTACCTGAGCAATACTGAGGAAAAGACGGCTATCAAGACTGTCTATGAAAAGATGGTCAGTAGCCTTGAAGGTGTAAGCATTGCTCCTGATGTAAACCTTACCGGAGATCAGTTAAAAGAACAGATCGTCAATAAGAAAGCCAAGACGAAGGCAAACCTGATTGTCAATGGTCTCATATCGAGTGGGGTAATATCAAAGAAGGATCGATTCAGTGTGGTAGAACAGACCACTAAGGATCAGGTCAACTTGATGATGAATGACAGGAACATCGATGTAGAAGTGGCAGATGCTATTGCAAAACAGAACATCGATAACTCTGTGAACAAGCTCAGTCGTGAGATCTTTAGTCCTGAGTTTATCCGTAAACAGTTAGATGACATTGTATCTGGGAGAGAGAATGTCACAGTATATGCCGTAGAGTACATCCCTATCATGAAAACTAAAAACAGACTAAGAGATACCGTAGAATATTCACTCAGTCTTTTCGATGATGGGAGATTCGAGGATAGTGGAGATACCTCTCTTATGAGAGAGATCGCTATGTTTATGGCTAAGAACTCTGACGACAAAGGCCCTCACGCTAACGCCGACTTCCTAAACAAACTCATCGATGTATTGGAGAACACAAAACCTGAGTACTCTAATATAAACGCTAGAACAAATTATAAGACACTCATTTACGAGGAGGAAACTCAGATCCGTGACGAGGTGCACTTTGATCTAGGAGATGACTTCGTAGTTATGCTCGAGAGATACGAGGGCATGAGGTTTCACTATGACAAGGTCACAGTCAACGAACTCAAGAAAATTGCTGCTAAGACAGGTGCCGCCTTCGGTCGTGAGTATGTCACAAACCGTGAGATCATAAACCCTACATCCGGGGCTATGGTAATGGACTTTACTAATAAGGTCGTTTTACCTAGAGTATTGAACTTTGCTAGACAGGTCATCGGGGCTGATCCTATATCTAAGGTCGATGATAACTTCATGAATGATAAAAAGAATGAACTCAATGAGGCTGGAATCGGTTTAGGTCTCCATGCTCTCAATATGACTACTGACGAGCTTAAGATAGATCCTAGACGATACAACCCTCAAAACATCCTGACAGACTATCTTGCCGAGTCTCCTATGCTCAAGGAATTGATGCCGGCGAAACATCGTTTAGACTCTAACAGGATCAAGGCTTTCGAGGTCATGGTCAATGCACTCAAAGAGGCCGGTGCGAGCAAGACTAAGTATACTGATGCCGTCAATAGACTGATGGACGAAAAGTTCGTCAATGACCGGGATGCCGTATTCAATGCCAAGAATATTATGATGGGTAGGATATACGACTTCTTAGGTGGCAATGTCATCCGGAACGCAGATAATGGGTATCTCAATGGGAACTCACAATACTTTGAAAAGTGGATCATCAGACCCATGATGAAAGCCGTATTTAACAACGAAAAGATCGCTCCTACCATATCGATGGAGTATGCAAGAAAAGTAAACCTATTCTTTGAATTGGTAGGGATGGGGAATAGACTAGACAATGTAAGAAATAATGCAATGACCACTGATGTGTTTAACAGGATGACTAAGATGATGACCGTGACTCAAAACAATGTCATCTACAAACAGACCGATAAGACAAAAATAGACTTTGGTCAGATGACACACGATATGATGGCTGAAATGTCTAGGAGCGTGATGTATGACAGGTTTGCGTTTGATTCGGCTGGATCTTTAATTGATGGTCAGAATAACTTTCTTTACGACTTCATGCATATCGCTAGATACGCACTCATTCAGATGAAAAACGGTAAACCTTCTAAGTTGGATGGACGGTTTGGACACGAGGATCGTGGCTACGGTAAATTATTGCAAAAGAATATTTATGAGATGGAACTTTACGGGTCGGCAATAGCGGATATACAATATGCCGCCATAAATCTCGAGAACAAGCTCTTGAATAACATGAAGTCAGTCGAAGGTCTTAAGGACTTCTTAAACAAGGTACTTATCCCTATGTTCACTGACTTTGACGAGTTCAAGAAAAACTTCGTGATCGATGAAAAGATCTCAGGAGCAGCAGAGAAAGAATACAAGAATGTAATGAACGAGATCAGGGCTGAGTACCTACCTCATTGGCTACACCTAGCCCAAGTCGCACATGATGAATTACAGGCTCTCAAGGCGTTTGGAGTGCACGCTTATAATATAAAAACTAAGATCGAGGATGTCGGTAAACAGACATCTTACGCTAGATCTATCCTCAGAAAAGATACTTCTAGTGATGGAATTCAACGCTATTTACTTGAGGAATTCAATAAGAATGTCAACGACAACTATTTGATGTTTGAGGCTCCGGACTCGATCACTAGAGCCTACTTCATTGAGATCAATGATGAAGTCAAAAAGATGTTCAACTCGGACACTAAATTCCCTCTGTTTCAGGCTCTTGAATATGATGTGAATGAATCAATGTACTACCTCAAGATGCCTAGCCTGTCGGCTGCCGTCAATGACTTAGACAAGTACATTCAGGACAGAAAGACATCGATGTCAGTAGCCGAGATCCTGTCGTTTATGGAAGGTCGTAAGTACTACGATGAAGTCAAGATGTCTCTCTTAGGCAAGGATAAAGTATCCAAAGACGAGATCTCAGATATTATGGACGAGCTCGAGGACAATAAGGCAAAGGCTCAGGTATTAAACCTGTTCACAGCCGAAAAGATCGATCGAGGAATGATCCCGGCTTATGCATTGAAACGGCTCATCTCAGAATCGAATTATGTATACAACGATCAGGCAAAGTGGACTGGTATCCTAGATATGGTCAATGAGATCAATAAGGTAAACCCGGACTCCCTGATAAGCATCGAATCACTCAGACCGTTCATGAAGGGCATCCCTCAGTTGAAGGTAGAGGAGAGATCCACTAAGGATATGTTCGGAGAATTCCCTCACTACTACGGATACTCTAGTACCTCTCAGGAGACCATACAAGGGTACGATGGGAACAAGTTCAGGCTGCAAGACAACGGAGAGTATAAGGAGATGGTGTTCACTGTGAACGACATTGCTAAGTCCACTCTGAAGTCCCTGAAGGATATGCACTTCAGTCGTTATGATAACCTCATCGGTACGATCAGGATGACTGTCGGGGCTGAGTATGACTCGAATGACATCGACTTCAGTAAGATAAAAGGTGTCGTCATCGAGGAGATTCAGACTCCGTATGAGACCCGCAATGTAGCCAAGACTCAGGATGAGATCGACAGAGCAAATAGATTCGCATCTCAGGTCAATGACCTGTTTAAGAGATACCGTGAGTATGTATCCGACAATATGATGGAGTCCATCCCCCAAGGATCACGAGTAGCGATCACTGACGGAGGAAAGACTCACTATGATGTCACAGTTGCTCAGTATCTTAAGAATGCATACCGGTCGGCTATCGAGATCTTAGGCAGCCGTGTCGTAAGATCCGAGGACAATAGATCCTATGTGGTCTATACCATCGGGAACACAGACGGAACAAGAGAGATCGGTGCGATCGAATACAATAGCATGGATGAACTCATCGAGTCGTTCGACTACAAGCTTATGAATGACCTGACGAGCACACTCCCGGCTGAGGATGGCTTAGAACAGTCTGAGAGAGTCATCTTAGGCAAAGAAGGAATGGTCGATCATTATATGACGGAACTCATGAACACTGAGTACTTTATGGATGATCCGATCAATGCATTGCCGTACTCAAAGCCGAATCTGTTCAAGAAACTCGCTATCAAACAGGTCATTGAACAGGTAGCCTCTACAGAAGGCACTGAGTTATTCATTGCATCAGGCATCGAACAGAATGACAGATTCAAACACGACCTCAAGATCATCAAGGAAGTCATGGGAGCAAGATCCAAAGTATCCGTATCGAACGGCTTACTCACGGTCTCCATTAAGCCCACACTTCTCGATGGTGGAGAGTTTGTAAATAAGGCATTCTCATTCAGTATGAGTGCGAAAGACTTCCTAGCGTCACGAAATGGGGCTACTGTAAGCGATCTGACCGAATCGGTCAATGATAACTTCGGAGTAGTCCAAAACATCTGGTCAATGAAGGAGAACTTCAATAATGACGAGATGACTGCGATCAAGGAATATGTCCGGATGGCTCTGTCCGAATCTGAGAGAGATAAGGCAGCCATTCAAGGCATGGGCTTGTCAAACGGTTTCGAGATCACATCGATCAAAGACAAGTCAGAACACTCAGGGGAACTCTCACTCAATGATGAGTGGGTATCCTCAGATGAAGGCAATGCTCTAAGATCCATTCTTGATACATTCAATGAGAACTCAAAGATGGGACTCATTGCTAAGATCATCTATCAGAGCAAATACTTCGGCTCGGCTTACGAAAAGTATTCAGATGGAGACTACTTCGACTTTGAACAGATCACATCTGATGTCAAGAGTGGCAAGGTCAAAGGGGAGCTCTTATCGGTAAGACTTAGTCACTTCATCAATGCTTACGACAGACAACTCATAAACCTGATTCAGAACGACTACAGTCAGTTCGGTCTGTCTCCTCGCTATGTATGGGTATCATTGAATACGGCTGAAAGATTCGATGCTCTCACGAAGTCGATGTCATCGATGACGAACGATCAGGATCTCAAGTCGGCTATATGGTCACTGTCTATCACGACCCCGAACATTCAACAGAGATTCGACCGGATCGAAGGGATGGCTAGACTCGACCGTGTATCAAAGCAATTCAGGAACAAGATCAACGAACTCAGAGTCTTTGTCAGAGAGATCGCTCAGTACAGAGACAAGCCTTTGACTGAAGCTCAGTACGAGGATCATAAGTATGATGTGGCTAGAGGTCTGAATCATGGTACATTCATGATCCATATTCCCCTCACTCAGGAACTGAGACAGTCCATCTCCGAGTCTAAGAAAGCAATGCAAGCGATAGAGTTCGATACCGTCTCCGATATGTTTGATGAGACCATCACTGACAAGAGTCAGATCTACCGTAGAGCGATCACGGACAAAGAAGTCATCATCTCCACGAAGGATGTCATCAGGTCAGGAAAGACCTCAGGAGAGATCCTCAGACTGTCGGCCTTCACGAATGACAGAATCGATGGGGGTGCGAATAAGTACTCAGGTAAGAATAATGTTCTGAGTGTCCAAAAGACACGTCTAGAACTGAGTGATCTTGCCGCCGTCAGAAAAGCCTTAGTAGACATGAATAGCAATACTCATCCTAGATACATGAGATCCTTGGCTTACACTTATCTCATCTCTAAGCTTGGACAACTCAGTGAGGATGTTATGATCCTGAATGTCGATGCTCTCAGATCCGGTGGAAGTTATGCCGAACAACAGAACATCTTGATGATGTCGAAGGATGGATCATGGGGTCTCATCGTTATCTCCGGGATGCCTCAGAATGGAAGTAAGATCGGAAAGATCATCACTGTAAGCACATTGACTGAGGAACAACTCAAGATCTATGGTGTGACAGATCCTGAGATCCTTCAGGTCGGAAAGAATGTAGAATCGATCAGAGTGTTCGTTGAAAAGAACACCCTGATGAAGTACATCGAAAGACTCAAAGCCGTAGCCGATCAGTTTGACCGTAGGTACACCGGAGAGGACAGTTATCAATTCAGAGACAAGTTCACTCAGGCGTCATTCGCCTATCAGACTCTTGAGATGGCTGCAAAGAGACTGTCCGTGCTGGACGACCGTAAGTATGCAAACCTGTCGATGAGAAGCCTTAAACAGGCTCTCGAGTTTGACGAGGAGGAGGCTACCGGTCTCAGAAAGCATGAACAGACCATCCTTGAAAGTGGTCAGGTCTCCAAGAGGGCATACGGAGTCGTTGAAAAGCAAATCGTTCAGGGAGACTTCAATTATGTCAAGATGAGTGATAAGAAGTCATTAGAATACGCAACGGAAGTCATCGCCGGGGATCTCGACAAAGCCTATCAGGACTTCGAGAGTGCCTTCAGAAACAACAGAAGGATGACAAAGAACGACATCGCCATTGCCGAGATGCTTATCTCAGAGATGAGTAGACCGGACTCAGGTGTCAAGAATAAGACTAAGAAGGTCATAAACCTGATCTCTGATCTTGCCATCATCGGTACAGAACTAGGTCAGTCAGTACAAGCTCTGTCACTCATTAAGAAGTTGACGGCTCAAGGTCAGTTATTGCATCTCAGAAGGACGACAGACCGTTTATCTAGATTCTATCTCGAGAAGGGAAAGAAACTAGAATTCGTCTATAACGAGGCTTTAGTGGGAGAATTGCTTAAACTCACTGACCCGACTGAGATCGCAAACAAGGTCGATCAGATCAAGGTAGATCTTGCGAATCAAGTGCCGTCCACATGGATGGACAAGATCAATGCATGGCGATACCTGTCGATGCTTGGAAACCCGAGAACTCATCTTAGAAACATCGTAGGGAACTTCCTTATGCTGCCTCTGGTAAGGGTTAAGGACATCCTTGCAACGGCTCCGGAGCAATTCCTACCCAAGGATCAGAGAACTAAGGCTCTGATGCCCTCTATGAAGGCATTGGAAGTCGCTAGGGCTGACTTCAAACAGAACAAGGCACTTATCCTAGGGGAAGGCAAATACGACGCCTCGACCGAACTTGAACGGAATAAGCCTATATTCAAGAATAAGATCCTCGAGGCGATCAGGAGATTCAACTTTGCCGCCCTTGAGGTAGAGGATGCCGCCTTCTCTCATATCCACTATGTTCATGCATTCGCCGGGTTTATCACGGCTAGAGGCATCAATGTAGACACGATCACTGAGGCTCAGATGGAACAGGCTAGAGAATACGCAACGATGGAGGCTCAGAAGGCGACATTCAGAGATGCATCCGAACTGTCTACCTTGATAAACCACATCGAAAGATCAAACAAGGTAGCCTCGTACATCATTGCTGCTACTGTACCGTTTAAGAAAACCCCGATCAATATCGTCAAGAGATCCATTGAATACTCCCCGATAGGTTTGGTAAGTGCCATCACTAAGGCATCCTATGATCTGTACAATGGAAGGATCACTCCGGCGGAATGGATCGACAAGCTTACCTCAGGTCTCACAGGGACAGGGGTCGTAGGCATCGGATACTACCTGTTCTCAGTAGGGATCTTATCTCTCGGATCAGGCGGAGATGCCTCAGACAAAGAGAAGGCTTTCAATAGTGCCATCGGTGTACAGAATTACAGTATCGTCATCAATGGACAAAGTTATACGATCGACTGGGCGGTCCCGGCATCCTTACCTCTTATCGTAGGGGCTGAGATCGGTCGATGGATGGATGAGAACGATGGAGGAAGTCTGTTCAATGTCGTGCCTAGTGCATTGGTCAGTATGCTCGATCCTCTGTTCGAGTTGACGATGCTCCAAGGGATCACGGAAACCCTACAGTCCTTCAGTACCTCAGGTGCAACGGCTGTCGGAGAGGCTCTGACCACAATGGCATCGAGTTATATGGGTCAGTTCATCCCTACCATCTTTGGACAGATCGCTAGAATCGTTGACCCGGTCAGAAGGACGACCTATGCTCCTAAAGACAGTGAGTGGAATCCTACGGCTGAAAGCATCATCAGGAGACTGATGAACAAGATCCCATTCATCAGTACCTTCAATGAGCCGGTCATAAATGTCATGGGAGAAGTTGAACTCAATGACGCCGGGAATACATTGCTCGACAAGATCCTACTCAATATGGTCTCTGTCGGATATTACAAAGACGGAAAGACAAGCACGGCGGAGGATGCGATCCTTACCCTGTTTAATCAGTCTCTCAGTCAGGATGCATTGCCTAGAATTGCTCCTAAGACCTTTACCTTAGATGGACAGGTCTATATCTTAGATGGAAGTCAGAGGACAGAATTCGCTAAAACTATGGGTACTGAGTCTAAGAACTTAGTGACAAACCTGACATCGAGTGATCTCTACAGATCTATGACCATCGATGAAAAGGTAGATATGTTCGCTAGGATCTACACTTACGCCTATGGCTTGGCTAAGGATGGAGTCACTCCAAACCCTGACAAGTGGTATCAGAAGGTCAAGAATGCGACTACCGTAGGGATAACCCCTGTAAGGTACTTCGAGGCTGATCTGATATTCTCGAAAGTGACCTCGACAGACAATAAGACGAAGGAGTATAATTTCATTGACCGGTTGGCTGATGCCGGTTATGGGGTCGTACAGATCACACAACTGTTATTAGACAATAATTATAAGGTGTCCGATAAGGACTACGCCTACATCATGGCGAGAAAAGGAGAATAATGAAGGAGAAACTTATTGCATTGTGGATCAAGATTAAGAATAAATTGAAAAGCCCTGTCGTATGGGGCGGGGCGATCGCTATCGTGGGTATTGTATTCACGACAGCCGGGTATTCCCTGACAGACGTGTCTACTTGGCCCGCCTTGGGAGGTGTCATTCTCGCCATCTTGGCGAGTCCTGAGAAACTCGCTCTCATCATTGCCGCCCTGTTCGCAGTACTAAATAACCCTGATAAGCGTAAAGAATTTTAGTTGATAGGCCGACCGGTCATCGGCCATCACTTATGATCGAGTGGAGAGGAGAACAATGAAACAAGGTCAAAAACTAGTATCTAAGGAAGGCTACGAGCTTGCCGGGTATCCAAAGCCTACATTAAATATCACACAAGGGATGAACGGATCAAACCATCATCAGTTGACAAAGTGCATCGATGATGGAGGGAAGGACGGTGGTCAGGAAAATCTGATCGCTCCGGCAAAAATGGTCGTGGCTAAAGTTGACAGAGGGAATACACATCAAGTCATCCTCCACTCCGTCAATAAGGTAAAATGGAGAAACGGTGTGATCGACTACTTCACACTCGGGACTAAACACGCCAACGATGTCAGCGATCTAGTAGTCGGAGATGTTTACGAACAAGGTTTCGTCTATTCAAGAGAAGGTGGTTTCGGAAAGAACTCGTCCGGGGTCTTAAGCCCTACGGCGTTCGGAAACCATGCTCACATCAATGTGGCTAGGGGTCGTACTATCGTCAATGTTCAAAAGACATCCGAGAGTAGCGAACTAGAGAACTCTGTAGATCCTACTGAACTGTTCTATGTAAACGGTACGACCATCAAAAATGATGGTGGTATGAAATGGGGAGTATATGATCCTAAGTCCATCGAGGCTGGATCCGTTGTCAAGATTCTCTCCGGTACATATTATGTCAGTGGACAAAAAGTACCCCTGTGGGTCATCTTAAAGACTCATACTGTGCTCAGGATGGAACAGAACGGATCAGTCGCGTTGCTCAAAGAGATCAACTCACGAGTGTACACGAAAGATCTGGTACTGAAATGACACAAAGACATGAGTCAATAAACCAACAGGTACTAGACGAACTCAGACGGAATGCCGAAAAGATCGATACTGTAATGGTAAATCTCAGTGAGCTCATGGGAGACTTCAAGGCTCTACAGAAACAAGTCAATATGCAGCCTGAGGTAGACAGTCGCAGATTCGAGATCATAGCCGGGAATGAGTTGTCGTGCCAAAAGAATAATAATACTAGGTTTCAGGCAAACGAAAGCCGGATCGACTCTCTCGAGGAGGATAAGAAGTGGAAGGACAAGAGCATCTGGGGGCTAGTGTTCGGACTTCTTGCCAAGATCCTATACGACTTAATGACTTAAAGGACGAGAAATCGTTCTTTTTTATTAAATTCCTATTGACATCCTATTAAAGAGGGAGTAAAGTGTAGTTAAAGAAGGGAGGAACATGATGACAAAAACAAAAGTAAGACCCTTAATGAGTAAGGATGCCTTCGCAAAGATGCTCAGAGAGAAAAGAATATCCCTGTTTATGACTCAACCTGAGATGTCCGAAAAGCTCGGAGTATCTCTAGTGACTGTCAATAGATGGGAGCGTGGTCTGGCAATGCCGACCCTAAAGAATCAGTCTCTGGTCATTGAGATCCTGAGAGAGAAAGGGGAATAGAATGAAGGTAGTGGCAACGGTAGTATGGCGGAAAAAAGTAAATGGAGAATTGATGCATCGGATCATCGAGATCAAATATGCAAAGTACATCATCGAGAACAGGATCATAAGATTCTTTGATGAGAATGGGAAAGAGAAAAGCCATATCAATGGTGTGATCCTGACCCCACACGGTATCAGAGCACAGAGTATCATCGGTGGAGATGTAATGAGGACGAGCCTCACATTCGTCCCGGAGGTAAGGTGTGAGTAAATATCAGGACATTAAGGACGACATTCGCAAGATCCCGAAGGGGATGAGGAATGCCTATGTCTTAGGTCAGATCAAGAGTGCGGCCGAGATCGCCGGGATCGTATCCGGTGGATATGAGGACTTCTGGAGCAAGACCTATCAGTTGACACAGGCTCTCGATGAAGTCGAACAAGAGTCGAATCAACACATCGACATCAAAAAGGAAACAACGAAATGAAAAAAGACGGTCAGGATGTATTCAGTTTAGAAAAGTTTATTTATATGATGGTGTGCATTGTGGATGTCGAGAACACAGGGATCGCAAACGACCTGTATACGATATTCACAGAGCATAACGGAGGGGAATTTTTTAGGAATCAAGGTAAGACATTAGATCAGTATGTGACGAAAGAAAAGGGAGAAGGTTTTATCCCCGAGCTTATCGGAGGTACAGGTCGTGAATATGTCGAGTCGTTGGCATTCACAAGCAAAGATAAATACAAACGTTTGACGAAGGCACAGGCACTCGACGCCTTACTTCAATGTGTTATGCATAGGAATAGTAAGGGAATAATCATTGTCGAAACAAAGGGGAAAGAGGATGCTAAACCTAGCAAAGGAATACATTAAGCATTATACGGATGTTCATCAGGCAATAGGGGACAAGGTCATATTCATCAATAAGTTCGATATGATGAGATTCCTCGGATGTAGTGATCGGACGGCGAGAAAAGCCTTCAGTTCACTCAGAAAAGATGGTGTCTACTATACCCCTATGAGAGATCCTCTAGGGATGTACCGGCTGGTCGGCAATGACGAACAGATCCGTGATGCCGAAAAGTATGCATGGCGAATCATCAAGACGATTCAGTCTCTGAGTAGGGATGATCTCAGACCTATCCTACCCCTCATCAAGGATGAGAAACTCAGAAACAAGATCGGACAAGCTCAACTCATTGAGGACGAAAAGGAGGGTCAAGACCTATGGCCAAAACAGTAATCAAAAGATTCAGAGGTAAGCCTATTCAAAGTCATAACGCCAAGCTTGTGTTCGTTGATAAGAGTGAATTCGTGTACGGATCACTGATCGAGGATAAAGGTAGAATGTTCATCCTGAGTGCTCGTGAGATGTCATCCGTAGAGATAGATCCCAAGACCCTTGGAGAGAACACAGGCTTTACCTCAGTGAGCAATGAAGTCATCTACACTGGGGACATCGTCAAGGCTAGGGCTAAAAAGCAATTCAAGGGAGACTCCACGGTCTCTGATGTCATCCGTGACGAATGTGGTCAGTATTGTGTCCGTTGTCATAGAGGCAATGAGAATCGAGATGCAACTTTCGGGCTGCCTCTTAATTGGGGTGGATGGGTCACTCTCAGAATAGTAGGGAATATCTACGACAGTCCTTCGTTAGTGGACGGAAAGGTAATTTATGAATAGCCTACAAACCAAAAAGAATGGACTACGCAAACAACTCGCCGGGTACGGTGTCCTGAAAAGAGGAGGTCTGAATGAGCACTCAGATTATAAGTACTTCAGTGAGGCTCAGTACAAGATGCTCTTTGTGGATCTGTTCAGTGCACACGGTCTTGAACTCCAAGCTACGACAGTGTCAGTAGAATCGATCGAAGGGACTAAGAATATGCCTTACGGTCGTAGAGTGACCGTCAAGTATATCCTGAAGGACTCTGACACGAATGAATTCGAGGAATCTGTATTCGTAGGGGAAGGGATGGACAATATGGATAAAGCCATCTACAAAGCCTACACAGGATCTCTCAAGTACTACTTCGCCACTACCTTCAATGTCGCCACAGGAGACGATGCCGAAAAGAGTGGTAAAGTCGAGGGATACGAGTTCATTCAGCCTCATCAGATCGAAGTCATCAAGAACTTCTATAAGCCTGACGATATGGAGAAACTCCTGAAGGCAAACAAGATCACTAAGATCGAGGATATGCCGTTTGAGAAGGCAGCCGATTATCTTGAAAAGATCCGTGTCATCATCAAAGCGAAGTCTCCAAAGAACGAGACTCCGAAAGCCGAGATCATGGACTCTGATATGATTCAGATCCCCGGACCATCTGATGAAAACGATGGAATTTGATAAGAAAACTCATACCTATACCATCGAAGGGAGAACATTGCCGTCAGTTTCTGAGGTAATGTCTCCCTTATCCTCTAAGTACTATGAAGGCATCCCGGACGGCAAGCTCGAGATCGCTAGGAAAAGAGGGACTGAAGTTCACGAGGCTATCGATGACTTCCTTACCTTTGGTACATTCAATGTCAAGTATATCGGTTATGTTCAGAACTTCGTATCCTTCCTTGAGAGGGAGAATCTAGAGGTCGTATACAATGAGCATCGGTTGACGAATGGGATATACTGTGGGACAGTGGACTTGATCTGTGTGGATGCCTACGGTGTCCATCATCTAGTGGATCTCAAGGCTACCCACAAAGTAAACCACGAACTCATCAGGGTGCAACTATGTGCTTATCGTCATCTGTGCTTACAGAACGATGTACCCATTGCAAAGTGCCACGTACTATTGCTAAAGAGCACAAACTACTCCTACAGTGAGGTCACTCCTGATGAGGAGACATGGAGGAAACTACTCAGTGAATATGCGAACAAAGTCTACATCGATCAGTCAGAACACTAAAAAGGTAGTCCACAATAGAGATGGTGGATGCTGTATATTCTGTGGTAGACCGATACCTATCAGTATGTCGAATGCTCACATCATCCCTAGAAGTGCCGGAGGCTTAGGGATAGAACAGAATATCATCTCCGCTTGTTTCGACTGTCACAGATCCTTAGATCAGTCCACAAAGAGAACTGAGATGATGTGGCTTGTAGAGGCATACATGATGACCAAGTATGCCGAATGGGATAAGAATAAGTATATATTCAAAAAGGGAGTCACAAAGTGAAAGAGCCGAACATCTTTGAATATCTAAGAGAGCCGTACTACTTGCCTGAGAGGATCAGGCTTTTTGAGGCTTTCGCCGGGATAGGATGCCAAAAGATGGCATTAGATCTATTGCATCAAGATCCCGATCTAGTCGACTTCGAGGTCGAGACGATAGGGATCTCCGAGATAGATAAGTTCGCTATCAAGTCATACAATGCAATGCACGGAGAGACGAAGTGTTTCGGGGACATAACTAAGATCCATGGTATAGATGTACCTCAGGTTGACATAATGACCTACTCATTCCCTTGCACGGACTTGAGCCGGGCTGGAAAGATGTCAGGGATGTCAAAGGAAACAAGATCAGGTCTTGTGTACGAGATCCTGAGAATACTGAAGGAACTTAGATCACTTAATCGGCTGCCTAAAGTTCTCATCATGGAGAATGTAGTCGACTTAGTTCAGACTAAATTCATCAAAGAGTTTCAGGACATTCAATATGAGATCGAGTGTTTCGGATATACGAACTATGTCTCAGTCATCAATGCTCGGGATCAGGGAGTAGCTCAGAACAGGGCAAGGGTCTTTATGGTCAGTATTCTAGGAGACTACTACTACGAATTCCCGAGTCCGATCCCACTTAAGAAACGGCTCAAAGACTACCTAGAGCCTGTCGTACCTGATAAGTACTACCTCAGTCAGAAGTCAGTCGAATTCTTTGAGAATCATAGCCGTGAGATGAGAGAGAAGGGAAACGGTTTCTCGTTCGATCCTAAAGATGGAACTGAGATCGCCGACACTATCCTCACGAAACCCGGTAGCCGTATGGACGACAATTATGTCAAAGACAGTGTCAGGATCGGTGGTCTATATGATGACGAGGAAGGTAGACATCAGGCTGGGTCGATATGGCATACAGACGGAGTAGCCCCTACCATTGACACGGCTCAGGGCGGACACCGTACCCCATTGGTCATCCAAAGATCTAGAAGTGGTAATGAGATCGATGTCAAAGAGGAGTGTCCTACAATAACGGCTAGTCGATGGGAGATGAATAACATGATCCTAGAGCCTAAGTCCTGTGCGAGTAGGGCAAGGGAAGGCATACAGTCACTTGAGGTAAACGAATCGGGTCTGAGCAATGCTCTGACTACCGTACAGAAGGATGCTCTCATAATCGAGCCTATAGCCTGTGAGGAGAGGGTCGATGAAGGACTCCGGACATTCTCAGACAATGTGATGGGTACTCTCAGGACTACCGACAGTTGTGGAGACAAGAGGGTAGTCGAAGGGATGTTCACTGAGGAACAAGCCAAGATGATAACTGAGGACGGAGACATCCGTAGATACCTAGACAGTGATGTCGTAGACAAGTTTGAAGTAGGAGATGCAGCCGACATATCATTCCCGAATGGCTACAATAAAGCCAAGAGAGTGTTTAAGGGTTATGCTCCTACGATAAACCCCACGACAACTCAGGCAAACCTGATCGTCAAGGTAGAGGATGACGACAAGATCAAGATCATCGGGAACTATTCCCCAAGTGGGTACATGGCTACCTCGATCGTTGACAAGGATGGGATCGCTCCCACAGTCAGAGAGAATCACGGTCAAGTCACGGCTATCAGTGAGGATCCGCTAGTATTCGATGATTATAATCAAGCCATCAGATCCGATCAGGATACAATGGGGACGATTACACCGAACATCGGAAACGATGCCCCTAGAAACGGATACAAGCTCATCGAAAAGAAACCGAACACTCGTATACGCAAACTTATGCCGATCGAGTGCTGGCGTCTGATGGGTATAGAGGACTCCTACTTCTACAGAGCAAGGGAAGTAAACTCAGATGCTCAGTTATACAAACAGGCTGGGAACGGCATAGTCGTCCCGGTCATGGCAGCCATCATCAAACCCATGATAAGGAGGGTAAAAAAATGATCTACATCGAAGTGCTTATCTCAGCCCTGACAGGGGCACTCATCCTGTCCATCGGCATTGTCATCGGGACATTGCTCAAAGAAAGAGGTAAAGAATGACTATCAACGAAGGAATCATGAAGGCACTCGCAAGAGATGTCAATGCATCGAATCTGTCTGACTTGGATAAGATGTTCATCCAAGAGATCCTAAACACACGGTATCAGGATATGATTAGGGAAAGTACCCCACCCGTAGAGACCGAGCCTATCAAAAAGAAGGGTAAAAAAGATGAGTCGGGAAAGACTGTTTAGATTCAACCCCTTCACGATCCAAAACGAGGACGACTCCAAGATCATTGAGGAGTACTCTCGTCAGGAGGAGGATCTCAGATTCTCGGATACTCCCGGCGATCTAGCCCACGACATCGATACCTATGCAAACATGGGATACCTGATCGGGGAGATGATCGCTAGGTACTCATACACTTCGAGCAATACTGAGGCTACACTGAAGGTCTCTATGTCGAATCAGATCTACCGTGAGAGGGATCAGTGGTCTAAGGAACACGATGAAAAGACTCCGGCTATGTCCTACTTCGAGAGCCGTGCGATCTCAATGCATCTGAAAGAGATCGAGGCTCAGAACAAGCTCGATAGTCAGTTGAAAAGATTCAAGTTCGCCTACGACTCACTTCAGGACAAACAGAATGCTCTCAAAAAGAAAATGGATGCCGTGAAGTATGATCTATCGAATCAGTAAAAAACCTATTGCATTCCTATTAAAGGTATGTTATAGTCTAATTAAAGAATAGGAAGGGGGTAGTTAAACAATAGAATGAAGGAAGTAGTCATTGTAGACATCCCTTCGCCGGGTATGTCTCCCTACTACTGTCCTTATTGTGACTGGGAGGTATTCCCGACAATGAGGATCTGTAAGAGGTGTCATAATGTATTAGTATGGCCAAACAACTTAAAGGAGCAAAAAATGGCAAAAACAAACGCAGTCAAGATTATCGACAAAACAGGGGAATTGAATATCATCATATCGAAACAGTTGAGGGAATTCGAGATCCTCAAACAACAGATCGATGCAAAAGAGGATCAGTTGAAAGAGGCGATCAAGGCAGCCATGATCGAGAAGGGCATTGACAGTTTCGATAACGAATATGTTCGGATCACTCTTGTCAAAGAGACGGTCAGAGAATCATTCGACAGTGCAAGATTCAAGGCCGAAAAGCCGAATGAGTATAAGAAGTTCATCAAGACATCAAGTGTCAGTGCGAGTGTTCGCATTAAGGCAAAGGTCATCGACAATGAATAGTGTGCAAATTGTCGGCAATGTAGGGAATGTCATCGAGTTGAATAAGACACCGGACGGTACTAGTGCCGTCCGTGTCTCTATCGCTTACCGTAGAAACAAAGACAAGACGGACTGGTTTAGATGCAACGCTTACGGAGCTACGGCGGAATTCATTCATAAGTATGTCAAACAAGGTCAACAGATCGGGATCACAGGGAGACTCTACACTGAGCAATACAAAGGCAAGGATGGATCTACCCATGAGGCATCCAAGATCTTTGTCACTGAGTGCACACTCCTGAGTGGACAGAAGGAAGGCGGCTCCAAGGAAACTGAGTCGAAACCTCGCCAAGAGCCTACCAAAGCCCAAGAAAAGCCCACTGATGACGATTTCAATACTGGACCACTCTTAGACATCAGTTCTGATGATCTACCGTTCTAGGGGCTTAAAATGGATGATGTAAGGTGGATCAAGGTCGTCACGAACATATTCGATGATGAAAAGATACGGTATATTGAGACGATGCCGAACGGAGACGAGACTATAGTGATATGGTTTCGTCTGATGTGTCTCGCCGGGAAGTCAAACTCGGACGGATGGCTTGTTATGACAGGGGATATTTACTACACTGATGAATTGCTCGCAAGCATATTCAACCGTGATATAAAGTCCATTCAGTTGGCTCTCTCAGTCTTTGAGAAGTTGAACATGATCGTCATCTCGGATCATAAGATCGGACTGTCGAATTGGGATAAATACCAAAACATCGAGGGTCTAGACAAGCTCAAAGAACAAAACCGTCTCAGAGTCCAAAGATTCAGGGACAAAAACAAGATGATTCTTGATAATAATACTCTAGGAAACATTACAAGTAATGCTAAAGTAATGCTCGGTAATGCTCTAGAAGTAGAAGTAGATAAAGAATCAGATAAAGAAGTAGAGAAAGAGAAAGCATCAGAGGGTAATAAGGGAAAGAGTAGTCGTTTCACTCCTCCCTCTCTCGATGAAGTCCGTGCTTACATCAAGTTGAAGGAACTAAAGCACGTCGATGCTAAAACATTCATCTCTTACTACGAATCTGTAGGATGGATGGTCGGCAAAAAAAAGATGGTCTCATGGAAAGCCTCGTGCTCAGGATGGGATGCAAGACATACATCTGAGGATGTTCAGGCTGCCGTAGGGAGATCTGAGCCGATTCCTGATTATGATGCCGACAGAAGTACTGAGCCTTACGAAGGAATTGAGGCACTGAAAGAGCGTTTAAGACTCTTAGGGATCAAACATAATGGACAATAAACTGAAAGTAATTGATGCCGAGTTCGTAGAGAGGGTCGAGGGGAAAGTCTCCCCTCTCCCTGATGATGCATCCCGGAGAGAGATCCTTATCAGGGCTATCGAATTGCTTAAGTTTCTCGGGGCTGAAGTCTTGGATGACTTCTATTCATTCTCGGCTAACTGTGTCATCATCAGGATACCGAACTCAGTCCTACAGGAGAATGGAGTAGATCTAAGAAAAGTATGATGATCCATGTCCTGATCGTAGTCGGAAGTGTCGGAGGTTTCATAGCATTCTGTATATTCTATGACATAGCCATTGATGGCTTTAAGGGGAAAGATGAAAAGAGATAAAGAGTATAAGTCAGTAGCGATCGACACCTACAAAGTTGTCTATGTCGAGAGAGAGAATGACGAAGGTTTCAGTTTCTTTGATCGGGCCGGTAAGATCGAGGAAGGACTCGAGAAGGAAGGTTATGCTCTAGTGTTCGGGTTTACCGACAGTAAGGGCAAGATCATCCTAGCCCGGAGGAAGGTTAAAAGATGAGAACTAAACAGGAATTACAGTTGTGTTTGGATAAACTTAATGATTGGTATAACGGAAATTGGAGAAATCATAATTGGATTAAAATGACTAACGAAGAAGTGAATGATGATATATCTAATTCGCTTGACGGACTTCAAGAACTCGTAGACAAGGAAACACCGATGAAACCGGTTTGCCAAGATGAATATGATGATTATGGTACTTGCCCTATTTGTAATAGCTCATACATCTATGACTATGAATATAGCCGTGAACACAAACGATGCCCTGAGTGTGGTCAGACAATAGAGTGGCCGGGACAAAACGATACAATAAAAGAACTCTCAGACAGAGAGGAGGGAAAAGATGAACGACAAGAAACAAGTAAAAGTAATCGAGACTAAAATATGGTGGGTCAATGAGGAGGATCTAGAGGCTTTATTGGAGAGTGGGATCACAGACAGATTCAAGCTCGATCTAGAGGACTCAACCCTGACCGTCAGTTTTAAGGAGGACAAGAAAGAATGATCTGTTCAAGTTGTGGTAGGGATATAAATGCTATTGGTCAAGATAATGTCAGTGAGATCCCGGGAAAGCCGTTATGTCAAGACTGTGCTGGGATGGACAATGATAACGGTTATCCTGAGCCGAAAGCAAAAAAGATAGAAACGATATACGGATACCCGGTAGATAAGCTTGTGATCTTGGCTGAAACGCTAAGACTCACAGGGATGTCTGTCGAGGAATTCAGATCACGGACGGATCTTGTAAAGTATGGGTTTGAGATGGGGAAAGATCACACACTCAGATCTATCAAAGTACAAGTCGTTCATGTAGGAAAGGAGGCATCCAAGGATGATGAAGTATGAACTCTTGCAAAGGTATAAGGATGAACGAGAGATCCTAGAACAGGCAAAGGAGAATCAGTTCGATCCTAAGCTCTACGGTACGACCTCAGGGTGGAAAGCACTTGACGACAAGATCAATGAACTCGACACTCTCATCATGGCTCTAGAGTCACATAGGAGATCTATATGAATGACGAACTGTATCAGATGGCTAAGAAACTCAAGAAGGAGATCGAGGATCTGAATAATGAGATGGAGAACATCGGAAAGCTTGTATCTAGTGGGTATGGATACATCAAGTCGAGAGAGTCAAACATTCAGGATATTTATCTGACTAAATCAGAATTGATCTCCGTATGCAATATCCTCCACGCCGAAAGAAAGAACAAGATCATGATGCTCGAGGATAGATTCAAAGCCCTATGAACATCCATACCATCAAAGTACTCGCTCAGTTCGTGGAGCCGCTTAAGAACTACACAAAGACCTTCGAGGTCAGGAAGGATGACCGTGACTACAAAGTCGGAGACATCCTGAATCTCATACCGTTTCACAACGGAGAATCAAAGAAGGATCAGGCGATCAAGAAAGAGATCACTTATGTCCTGAAAGACCCGGCTTATGTCAAAGAAGGGTATGTCATCCTAGGAATCAAAGATCCTGAGATGCCTGAGCCGTTCATCCCGGGTAGGTATCAGACCTATTGGAGTGCATCAATATCAGGGACGACTCTCTTACTCATATCCCGACCGATAGTGAACTACTACAATAAGGAGGATCTATTCAACCTCATGAATGGTATGTGCTATCACACTGAGGACGAGTGCATAGCCGATTATGAGAGACAGTACAAGATCCTGAGTAAATACATCCAAAACTTCGAGGAATACATTGCATCATCCAAAGTGCCTGTAGTATAATATCCATAGGTAGTGTACCCCCTTACCTACCTATATCTGAGAGAGCTTGTCCCCCCATTCAACTCTCTCTTTTTTTATGCTACAATATGAGCAAAAGGAGGTATCTGATATGAGCCGTAAGTCATTCAAGGATGAGAACGAATTCATCCAAAGCATCAGAGACTACATTGACTATTGCAATGGGAAGTATCGATACCCGAACATCTCCGGATATTGTGCTTGGAAGGGAATTCACAGGGATACATTCTATGCTCAGAAAGAGGCTAACTCCGACGCCTATAAAAAGGTGCAAGATATACTCGAGGACGAGGCGATCAATAGTCCGAATGCCGATAAGACGATCAAGATCTTTTACCTCAAGAATAAGTATGACTATGCCGACAAGATCGACACTCTCGTGAGCAATGTGGCTGCCCCTAGCCATGATCTGAGCAAACTATCGAATGCCGAGCTTAAGGTATTCAAGAGACTGACTAAGAAGGTCGAGAAACAAGATGACATCAAAGATCCTGTACAGTGATGTGATGAGGGAGTTGTCGATCCGGGACTATGCCGAGTATGTGGAGTATGTCCACGAAGGCCGGTACACTCACGGACGATTCTCAAGACACCTCTGTATGAAGGTACAGGACTTCATAGAGACCGAAACCGGTCACGCTTATGACATCCTCCTACTCTCAGTCCCTCCTCAGCACAGTAAGTCTACAACGATCACAGAGACACTCCCATCATGGGTACTCGGCAAGTACAAGACTTGGCCGGTTATCGAAGTGTCCTATAACGATGACTTCGCGAAACAGTTTACCCGGAGGAACAACGAAAAGATCGCTATGTTCGGTAAGGATCTGTTCGGAATTCAGATCGCATCTCCTGATACATCGAATGAGTTCTCGATCAAGGGACTCAATAACAGACGACTACCGGGATCTTTCAAGTCAAGAGGGATCATGTCCGGTATCTCAGGGCTGCCGTGTAAGCTCCTTATCATCGATGACCCCATAAAGAATCGTCAGGACGCCGATTCTAAGACAATGAGGGATAATCTCTTTCAGGAGTGGATCAACTCGTACAAGGCCCGCCTAGCCCCCGGAGCGAAGGTCATCATCATTCAGACTCGATGGCACAAAGAGGATCTGTACGGTCAGGTCGTAGCCACTGAGTCGAATGTCACTGTCATCAACTACCCGGTAGAGTGTGAACTCGATCAGGATGATCTCGGAAGGGTCAAGGGAGATCCTTTATTCCCTGAGATGGGGAAGGATAAGAAGTGGCTCGATGACTTCAAGAAGTCCTATATGACTCAGAACGGATCTCGTGCTTGGAACTCTCTCTACAGAGGGCAGCCGACAGATGATGCCGGAGGGATATTCAAAAAGGAATGGTGGCAATATTACAAGGATCTACCTCAGATCGCTTACAAAGCCATCTCAGTCGATGCCAACTTCAAAGAGGGAGACAAGACAGACTTCGTTGCCATTCAGGTGTGGGGCAAGATAGGGACTAAGTTCTATCTGATCGAGAGGTACAAGGGACAGATCGGGTTTGTCGATACACTCCTCGTACTCAATAAGATCATCACTCGACACATGGACTACAAAGCGATCTACATCGAGGATAAAGCGAACGGATCCGCCATCATTGACACTCTCAAGAGGAAGTACACCGGCATCGTACCGATACAACCTGAGGGAGGCAAAGAGGCGAGGGCATACGCCGTATCTCCTCTATTCGAGGCTGGTAATGTATTCATCAAAGAGGAACATTATGAGCTTGTCGATGAGGCTACAGACTTCCCGAACTCGGATCATGATGATGAGGTCGACTGTATGACTCAGATCTTGAATAAAATGAGGGACATAGTAGCCGTGATCCGTATCGTAGATCCGGAGAGATACAATGAGGATGACCAAGCGGACGAAGTGCTTAGTTATCTCGGATAGGAGGAGTTATGGACACTCTGATCGTTGTTATAGGAATGAGCATAGCATTCACACTAGGATCATGGGTAGGTAGCGGAATGCGCCCTATCTTTGGTCATCGAGAGAAGTCACAAGGCAAGGTAGCGACTGTGTCGACTCTTACAGAACAGGAACTCAAAGATGAACAGATCAAACTCGACATAGAGAGAGATCAACTCCGAAAAGAGTCCGAACGCCTGAGACAACTCGCTATCGCTATGGACTGGAACGGGGAGATGAGTGAGGACAAAGAATGAACATAAACAAGACTCCTGAGACGATATGGCCTGAGTATGAGAATGGGGTCTCCTACAAAGAGACGATCAGGCTCTATGACACAGTCAAAAAGAATCAGAACTTCTACAATGGGAAACAGTGGGAGGGAGTGAATGCTCCTGACATTGAGAAACCGGTCGTCAATATCTGTAAGCAATGGGTAGACTACGCCGTATCGATGCTCGTCTCTGATGACATCGGTGTCCGGGTAAAACTACCTGATGATCTTACGGATGACACTAAGAAGGCACTCGAGTATGTCATCAATGGAGCGATCCTAGATGTCATCGAGGTCACAAAGTTTAGATCCAAGACCCGCAAGTTTCTTAAGAACTGTGCGATCGATGGGGATGCCCTGTACCATTGGTGGTTTGATACCACTAAGAGAACGGCTGGGAAGTACAAAGGACAGGTCAACCTTGAGATCCTCAAGAGTACAAATGTCATCTTTGGAGATCCGTCCACTCCGGTAGTCGAGGATCAACCGTACATCATCGTTATCTCCAAGCTCCCTACAGACTCAGTAAAGGACATGGCGAAGGGAAACGACTCGGATGAAGTAGTAGACGACACGAAGGAATATAATCAGAGGGAGAGTGATGCCAAGTCTGTAGCGAAGTATACGACTGTGCTCACGAAGTTCTGGAAAGAGGACGGCATTGTCTACTTCATGAAGTCTACTCAGAAGGTCATCCTTACACCGGCTACCTCTACTCGGACTCGGATATTCCCGATCGTCCACATGGGGTGGAAAGAGGAGGACAGTTCGTATCACGGTATCAGTCCACTGACTGAGATCATCCCGAATCAGATCATGATAAACAAGTTTTACATGATGCAAAACGAATTCAATAAAAAGATGTCCTTCCCTAAGATCCTGTACGATATGAATAAGATCGATCACTGGTCAAACAAAGTCGAGGCTCTCGGAGTCAACGGAGATCCTAGGGATGCCGTAGCGGTGTCTACTCCTACGATGAATGCAAACCCACAACTCGCTCAGGGGAACAAAGATCTCCTCGAGATGACAAAGTCTACCCTAGGGGTATACGATGTCTCACTCGGGAATGTCCGACCGGAGAACACCTCAGCGATCATTGCCCTTCAAAAGACGGCTGCTCAGCCTCTCGAGATGCAAAAGCTCGACTATTATCAGGTGGTAGAGGACAGTGTCCACATCATTATGGACATCATGGCTGCCAACTACGGAGTCCGTCCTACCTCATACGAAACTGACACGATCGAGAAGGGATCTCTGAAGTTCGACTTCGCGGATCTCATCAATACGGACATCATTGTCTCTGTCGATGTAGGCTCGGCTGCCTATTGGGCTGAGATCACTCAGATTCAGACTCTCGACAATATGTACAAGGCTCAGATCATACCTGATCCGATCACTTATCTCGAACAGTTGCCGGCGGGAATCTTGCCGAATAAGAATGCGATCATCGATGCAAACAGGAAGGCCCAACAGGCTCAACAGATGGCTCTGATGGCCCAACAGGGGATAGCCCCACAGAGTGGTCAACCTAGTCCGTCTCAGATGCCTACGAACATCAGTCAACCTCAGATGGCCGGAGGAAGTATATCCGGTATACTCGCTAAAAATAAGTCAAAAGTTGTGGTATAATCTGAATAGATATGAACAGAGGGGGGAGCAATTCCCCCTTTGCCGTACAGTCCCCAACCATAGGGACAAGAGGAGATCAAATGGAAGGTCAAACCAACCCGACATTAGATGCGAATAGAAGTGTAGAGACTACGCCTACCCCTGTGGCTCAGGTAGAGCCTAAGTCAGCCGACATAGTATTCTCCCCGGAGGACTTCGTAGACACGCCCGATCAGAACGATGAGGATGATGTAGACGACACCGGAGACAATGATGACGGGGACGAGCAAACACAACCAAAACAAACGAGTAGTATCAAGGTCAAGTTTAATGGCAAAGAGGAGATCCTCCCCATTGAAAAGGCTGTCGAGTACGCTCAAAAGGGAATGAATTATGACCACGTTGCTCAAGAGCGTGATGCCCTAAAGAATTCTCCTGAGATGATGATCCTGAAAGAATTGGCTGAGGAATCAGGTTTACCTGATGCAAAGACCTTTGTCGAGACTCTCCGGAACAACACTCTACAGGCTAAGAAGGACGCTAGGACACAAGAGCTCATGGACAATGGATACGATCGAAAACAAGCCGAGTATGTCGCTGATCTAGAGATCAAGGCTAAGATGGCCGAGAAGGGGCAAACACCTCCTCCGGCTAAGAGCGTTGACAAGACTGACGACTTCAAGGAATTGCTCGAGGCGTATCCTGAGGCTAGGAAGTATCCCGACTTTGACTCCTATCCACCTGAGGTAAAGGACGCTATTCTGAAGGGCGAAAAGCCTGTCGTAGCGTACTCTAAATTCCTCGCACAAAAAGCCGAGACTGACGCTCAGATCGCTAGACAGAACGAATTGTCGAAAGCGAGTGATACAGGCTCTCTCGGAACTAAAGAAACAGGAGAAAAGAAGGACGACTTCCTATCCGGACTGTTCGGGTAATACCGACAAGAAAGGATAAATCATGGCTATCAACCTAGCAAAAAAATATGCATCTAGCATCCTTACCAAATGGCAAGCGGAATCTTACATCTTTGGTAAAGTTGCTGCCGGGTACGACTTCGCCGGTGTGAGATCGATCACGGTCTACACTCCGACAACCGTTGCCTTGTCTACCTATAGTCGCACTGCGACATCCAACCGTTTCGGCACTCCGGCTGAAATGCAAGACACCATTCAGGAAATGCCCCTGACTCAGGACAAATCTTTCTCCCTGACCATTGACAAAGGGAACAACGCAGATCAGATGAATACCAAGGGGGCTGGGGCAATGCTCAACCTTCAGATCAAAGAACAGATGGTCCCGTTCAAAGACAAGTATGCGATGCTCCGTTATGTTCAGTACGCCGGCAAAACTGTCGCCATCACTGCACCTTCCGTCTCTAACATCGTAGCCTCTGTCGCTGCCGGTCTTACCCAAATGGATAATGACATGGTCCCGGACGACAACCGATTCATCTATATCGGTGCTACTGTCTACGACTACCTCAGACGCTCGACTGAAGTGTTCAACACTCCGTCTCTGTCGGCTCAGGTCTTAGGTCGTGGGATCGTGGGTACGTTCATGGGTGCAACCATCGTCAAGATGCCTGACTCCTACTTGCCTTTGGGAGTTTCGTTCGCCATCATCCACCGTGACTCCGTCATCTATCCTAGCAAACTCAAGACTCTCAGACTCTTGACCGAAGTCGCCGGCATCGATGGTGCTGTCCTCGAAGGTCGTGAATACTTCGATGCTTTCGTCTTAGGACAGAAGGCTGTCGGGGTTTATGTAGGGTATGTGGCTGCCACTTTGACCAAGTACGCAACTCCGACTACGGCTTATGCCGGATCCGGTGCTACCGTCACGATCACAAATGCATCCGTCCCTACAGGATCTACCATCTACTACACCGTAGACGGATCTGATCCGAGATACAGTGGCACAGTGGCGACAACTTCGTCTCTGACCGGTATCTCTT
>Ga0209800_10001183_pt1 | contig 29360 bp, 27 predicted proteins | sample Higcelweek8metaG_FD_187174 | JGI IMG/M metagenome (GOLD analysis project Ga0209800, IMG submission 187174) | Freshwater pond sediment microbial communities from the University of Edinburgh, under environmental carbon perturbations - High... | ecosystem: Environmental > Aquatic > Freshwater >...
CTCAGATTTGGTACTCAATAGATAAGGAAGCTACAAATTCAGAATTAAATACTTTAACAAAAGATATAGAGGAAATAGATGCTTCTGAAAAAGAAGAGGAAAATGCTGAGGTATTAGCATTACCTCCACTTGATACTTCTTTGCCAGAAGATAATATGATTGTTATATCAAGTATTGGTATCAATTCAGTTATTGTTGAAAACAATAGTGCTGATGCTGGACTTAAGGATGGGATCTGGAGAGTTCCTAATTTTGGGACCCCAGCTTTAGATAATCTTCCAATAATAATTGCAGCTCATCGATTTGGATATATAGAATGGACTACTGAATTTAGAGAGAGTAGTACCTTTTACAATCTTCCAAAGTTAAAAGTAGGAGATAGGGTTCAGATAATTTGGGAGCAGAGAAGCTATGAGTACGAGGTTGTTAAGAGTGAAGATAATACACAGATAACAGATTACAATTCAGACCTAATCCTCTATACATGTAGGATGTATAACTCTCCTGTTAGAGTTTTCCGATATCTAGACAGAGTCAAGTAGATACCCCATAGTATTGCGCAATTCCCAGTTATGAGATATAATGTAGCTGTAATTAAATTGCTCATTACAAATAACCATGAAGAAAACAAACATTCTTTTGGTTTCTATTCTTACAATAGTAACCTTTTCATTATTGAAATCACCTGTGTTAGCTGACGGCTATACTCCATACGGTCCACATATTCCAGAAGATACTGGATTAGTAGATGGTATGGTATTCAATATAGTAGCAGTCATTACATACCTTTTTGGTATCGCTTCTATAGGTGTATCTAAGATACTAAGTAATAAGATAGATTAACCAAACAATACTAGGGTAGGGGGCGACCCTTACCCTATAGTATTGAGATTATAAGTTATAAATGGTATAATGTAATAGGATTAAGAACTTAAAGAACCTGCTCTTTAAAAATAATTCACACAAAAATAATCAATAAAAGAAACATACATAGGGATATATAGATATCTTTTTAATGTCTCTTTTATTTAATAAAAGGACAAGTTCTTTAAAAGCTGGTAATTTGATGGATACCGATCCAGTAGTTTAGAAATTAATTATATTATTGATTTTTGGATTGCTGGATTGGAGAATATTCAATCAAAAAAATGAAGTTAGAAATTCACTTGGAGGTGAATCAATGGACGCTTTAAAATTCGTAGTAAAGACTTTAGTTATCGGAGCACTACTCGTAGGACTCATGGGATGCGGTGTCGTATCTCTCTTGACCTATCAGTGGTTAGCACCGGCTCCCGTAGTGGAGAAAGTTTCTGTATCAGCGCCTGCTGCTGTCGAAAAAGAAGTGGTTGCAAAACCGGCTTCTGTCACTGACAGCGAAGCAAAAGGTTCCGCTGAAGAAGGAATTGAAAAAGTCTGCAAGTATTCAGAAGGATTTGATGCAAACGGCAAAGTTGTTTCTTCGGGAACGACTGTTCATGGGCCTGCACTCATAAAGCCTGATCGCAATCGCGACCATGCCATCCTTCTCTTACCCGGAAGCAATTATGTAAAATCTGCGACAGACGAAGTCATTTGGACTCTCATTGGAGATTCCGCCTGCGTTTTGTCTCAGGGACAGTTTTTCAGTACCACTGAAGTTCAATAACCACCTCCAACCCAGCTAAAGCCCTTCATTGGGTACCTCTCCGTGGAGAAATTAGACTCGCATTATGCGGTCAAAATTTCATTAAAACCACGGAGAGGAGCAACACCACTTTAAATATATCTATACAAATAACCGAAAGGTTATTTTTTGTTTTTACCAACCTTCCTTTTTTCATAAAATCAATATATATTTAAGATAGTATGAAAACCTTCTATCTTAAAATCCTCGTCGCTATACTAATAGTATTCTCAATCTACATCTCTGTAGTAAACTTTAACAAATACAACCAAAGTAAGAACTTCCAAGTCCTAAATCAAAGACAAAGCATAATTCTCCAACTACCAAATAGTGAATATTTAGAAATAATTGCAAAAAATGACCACCTAGAAAATGAAAATGGCTTAATAGACAATCCATTTAGTAGCAATACCAAAGTACAAAAAAACTCTAATTTAGAAAACTCAATCGTAAGAACAAACATAGATACTGAATACATAGAGAATAGGGAAGTAAGTACAAGATTAGCAAGGATAATTCCTAAAGACAGTGAGAATTTAAGAGTAGAAATATATGCAAACACACAGTACACATACGAAGAAAGTTTAAGATATTACATACAGTTAGACTACTCAAACAAGGTTGATTTCAAAACAAACCAAGACAAGATATATTTCTTAGATAATGGATGTACTGTATCAGTAGTAGGGGAGAATACAAAATATGCAGTATCAGACAACAATCAATCATTAATACTTTCCAGACCGTATGAACCTGAAACGATATTTAAGTTTAACTTAAACATTAAGTGTAAATAAAATGTTTGATATATTAGCAATAACAATAAATATTGGGGCAATTGCATACTTCATATTCTCACTAATTTCTGGAGGATTTGATTCATTTAGCAATAACTACATATTCATTGGTTATATTATATTCTCAACACTAACACTACCCAACTTAATCTCAAAGGTAATATTTAGATCTAGAATTGTGGGTTTTACAAGTGCTCTCTGTTTTCTCTACTTTTCTATCTTGTTTGGAATATCAATATTAATATCAAAGATAGTAGGAGTACCATTGAGTGAGATCTTACCTTTTGGAAGTATCTTTAATGTTATTCTTTGGAATATCCTCTTTATGCTTTTCATATTACTTGATGAAAAGAGAGGCGATTACTCAGAGAAGATAATCAAGGATATTCTTTCAGCAATGTTCCCAGCTATTTTGTTCTCCATCTTTGTTGCAATATTCATACGAGAACCGAATTCTGTAGTAGCATTAGATTACCTACAGCACTTAACTGTAACAAACAAGATTTTTTACAACGACATAATATGTATTCTTCCTGGACAATGCTCAAACCTCTTCCTACAAGAAGGATATACAACCTTTTACCATTTAATCCTTGGATACATAACGACATTTATTCAAACAGATCCGATCAAAACCTTCTATGTTTTAGATTTGTTACTACCAATAGTAGCTAGTATTCCTCTTTACTACATCTTTAAAAAATATACTGCAAATACAATGTGGTCACAGTTAGGAGTATTACTTTCTCTTCTTGTATTTGTAATGGGTGGATATGATTTCATTTTTTTCATACCACAAACCTTTGCACTTTTACTTTTCTTGATGATATTCAAAGACAGAGAGCTAAATTTGCCAAAGTTGATCATTGCGACAATATTACTAATCTCTTCTCACTTCATAATTGGGACATTCCTTTCAGTACTGCTTTGGATCAAGTTTTTGGTCATAGATAATTTAAAGAACAGAAAAGAAGTAAAAATATATTACCTAATACTTTTGCTTTCTCTCTTCTTTTTTGTTTTAGCAAATATTGCAGGATTTAGTGTCGAGAAGCTAATACAAACAGATTCCGTAAAAGTTATTGGAAGTTTAACCAATCCATATTTCCCAAATAATCTAGAAACTTTTGCATTGATACTCGGACCAAGTTGGATATTGATAGCTCTCGCATATTTAACAAATCTTTTTGAGAAAGATACAAACAAATCTTCAATCATTAGTGCAACATTCATTGTTATTTCCATAATCTGTTACTTCTTAGCTCCTACATATGCAAACAAATTCACAATAGGAATTGGAGTCTTCTCTTCCGTGTTACTAATATCTTTCCTTTCTAGTCTTAATTGGAAGTTCTTCCCAAAACTTTTCATCTCAATATTTCTAGTTGGTATATATCTTGTAAACTTCTTCATACAGTACAATAGCTACCTAGTCTTCTATACACAATCCGATGGAACAGTATCAGCAATAACTAAGGAGGATCAAGCAATCGTTGATTACCTGAAAGAAAACCCAACAAACGAGATGGTAATATCAGATCCGTATACACAGTTAATAGTTGCTTCCTTAACCAATACAGATACTCTAGAAGCACAGTATATGCAATTAGATACCAGACACAATCTCTATGAATATCTCAAAGATCCAAATTCAGAAACATACGAAGGATTACTAACATCTACAAGCTTCCCCTCTGATGACAATTTTGTAATACTATACACATCTCGATTGTACAAAGCAGTCAAGTTCGAGGATACAGCATGGATATACAACATATATTCATTGAGTATTAACAATACTGAAAAGATCGAGGAAGTAGATCAAAAACTCATAGAAGACCAACAAAGAACAAACAAGAAACCAATATATATTAGTGATAACTTTGTCCTTTTTAAATAGAACTGCCTGGAATGACAAAAAAAAGATCAAAAAAATACGAATTAATATCTGTATCACATTTCTTTCCTCCTAAAATAGGGGGCTTAGAAAATATGGCATACAACCTAATCGAAGGAATATCTGAAAAAGGTATAAGGAGCATTGCCGTGTACAGTTCTTCAAAAAAATATTTTGAGAAAGCACAAGATTACGATCGATTAAGTTTTAAAACACTGAATATTTTCGATGGTACATACCCAATATTTGGTCTTTCTTTTGTTTTCAAGATGCTAAATCTTCTCTTTAAAAATCCAAATGCAAAAGTATTAATACATAGCAGACATCTAACTAGTAGTTTTCTAACAGCATCCATTTGCTCACTAATTAAGCATCCATATACAGTAGTGGAGCACAATGCAGGACCAATATTTCTTAACTCAAAATTTACTTCCTCTGTCATAAACTGGATAGATAAAAACATATTTGGAACTGTACTTGAAAATTCAGAAGATATCCTTGCAGTATCAAAGAATAGCAAAGATTGGATTAGCAACAATTTCAACATACCAAAAGAAAGGATAGACATCATATATAATTCCTTTGATACAAAATTTAATCCTGGATTGATATCAAAGAAAGAAAATATTGTCGTATTTGCCAGCAAATGGATAAAAGTAAAAGACCCAAATACTACTTTCAAAGCTTACAAAATCTTGGCTACTAAATATCCAAAATGGAGATTCGTCATAGTAGGAGAAGGAAAAGACTTTGAAAACAAAGATATTCAACTACCTACAAATATTACAATTATAAATAAATTGCTTAAACAAAACGATCTCTTTAAATTGCTTAAAAAGTCTAAGATATACGTCAATTCATCATTAAGTGAAGGATTAGCATTGGGAATACTAGAAGCAATATCTCTTGGAAATATTCCAGTTATCTCAGATGCTAAGAGCAATATGGAGATAGCAAATATTCTCAACACGAAAGAATTTACATTTAACAAAGGCAATCACAAAGAGCTGACTCAAGTACTTGAAAAAGCAATATTTAGATCAAGAAGTGAAAAGTATATAAAGACACTAATCGAGAAGAATAAAGAAATATTCTCAAAAGAGAAGATGATTGAAAACTACTATTCTAGACTTTTACCTATACATTACAAAAACACAAAAGGAACAAAACTTTCCATTGTAATCCCTGTCTACAATGAAGAAAGAACAATACAAAAGATACTCGAGAAAATATATCTACTAAAACTACCAGAAGGCATTGGAAAAGAGATTATACTTGTTAACGACCATTCAACAGATAGTACTCCACAACTAATAGAGGAATTTGTCAAAGAAAACAAGTCAAAAGATACTGAATATATAGTTCTTGAAAACAAACGAAACCTAGGTAAATCACAAAGTGTAAAGAAGGGAGTATTAGCAAGTACAGGAGACTATGTAGTAACACAAGATGCAGATTTAGAATACAAGCCAAAAGATTTAATTTCTTTCTTAACGATATTCAATAAGCACCATTTTGTAGATGTAATATATGGGAATAGATTTAACTATCAGAATAAATTTAGCAACATAATACATAGTTTTGGAAATAGATTTCTTACTTCCATTTCAAATATATTTACTGGACCAAAGGGATTCGCTCCAAATGATATGGAAACTTGTTACAAGATGGTAAGAGGGGACATCATGAGAACAATATTCAAAACTTTAGAATCTAAGAGTAATTTTGGACTAGAGCCAGAATTAACTGCAAAGTTAGTAAGATACAGAAAAGTAAATGGACAAAGATTAAGATTTAAACAAGTTGATATATATTACAAACCAAGATCCATCTCCCAAGGTAAAAAAATGAGATGGTTTAAAAATGGGTTTGAGGCATTACTTGAGATTCTTTATTTTAATACCTACTCATTTACTGTAGAAGAAAGTGTAAATGGTAAGGTCATAAAGAGACAATTTTAATGAGTAAAATATTTATTGACAAGCTACTTTAAAAGAGTTAATTTATACTAAGAATCTGCCTATTTAATATTCCAATATTGGGTAGGAAAACATTAAGTTTAAGTACTATCTACAATGGGTGAAGATCAGAATCAAGAGTTACAAAATAGAATTGAACAGAATAATGCTGAAGCAAAAAGAAGAGCAGAAGTAAATCAAGCAGAAGCAACTTCTAGAATTGGCTATGGTAATGCTGTAACGGAGAATAGGATTGAAGAAGGGAATGATTTTGTTAATTCAGTTCTTGGAGAAACACCAAAAAGTCAAAATGACCTTGATCTTAATAACTATGAAGAGACTCTTCATCCTCTAAATGTTAGCAATCTTAATCCTGGAGAAGTTGCACCTAGCATTGTTGTAGCACATGAGAAACCAATGACAAATGAAAACAATACAAATCCATCTCTAGCAGATAAGATGTGGAAAGGTAATGCTCAAAGATATAATGAAATTCAAGATTCAGGTATTAGTAAGCAGGAAGGTGTTAGTATTACAGAAGATTCTCCATCATACAAGAAATATCAAGAAGATTTAGCAAAGAAAAGAGAGGAATTACATCAAGAAGCTTTGAATTCAAATAGTGACAAAAACAAGGGTTTTGAACCTTTAACAAACATGTCACAATCAGGACAAGATTTCTTTGCAAGACAGAACGAGATAGCAGAAAAAGCTAAAGCAGATGCTAGACATACAGATGCAATCACAACAAATGATAAAGCAAATGAAGGATTTAAGCCTCTTGAGCCAATGCCAGCAGAAGAGCAAGACTTCCTTTCAAGGATACCTGAGATACAAAAGGTTGCTAGATTAGATGAGACACATCAGCAAGCTTTGAATTCAAATACACAAGCGAACGAAGGGTTCAATCCTCTTGTACAGAATGCAGGAACAAACGAAGCATTAGGGAACCAGGCAAAAATCGTTGCAGAAATGAGAGCAAAGAATGCTATGTATGAAGAAGCACGACAATCAAATATAAATGCAAACAAAGGATTTACCGCTGATCATTTCAGTGGAACGGAAGCTTTAGCAGCACAGAATGAAATTGTAAAAGGACTCAGAGAAGATATGTCTACTTCTACAGAAACAACTGAAGCTAAGAATGATCAAGCAGAATACATCGAATCATTGAAAGCAGATAATGCAAGACTTCTTGAAAGAATTACTAATTTAGAAGAAAAATTAAATATACTTTTAGCTCAATTGCAAAGACCAGCAGAAGAACCTACTACACAGATACAAAATGAAGAACCTGTAACAACAATACCTGAAACAGTAAATTCTCAACAAATGAGTAGTGCTACTGTAGTAAATATCAATGGGCAACCATCAGCAAATGAGACTATACCTGTAATACCTACAAACCCTCAGATCATAGATGGACATTTTGAGGAAAGTATTGATAATGCTCAAGGTACTCCAGAAGCTACAGTTGTAGGAGCAACACAACAACAAACTTTTGAGCAACAGGCTCCAATCAATCAAGATGAAAGAGTTGCTGCTTTAGAAGCACAATTAAGAGAACTAAGAGGTGAAAATACTCCAGAACAAAGATCCGCAGCTTTAGGAGCAGAATTAACAAGACTTGAGCAGAAATTACAAGAAGAAGGATTAACAGAGGAAGAAAAAGCTAGATACTTTGATCTTTCACAAGCAAAGAAGAATATTGATGGAGGTATAAACAGAGCAGAGGCAGAGAATACAAAGAAGAGAGAAAGAAAAGAGAAGATCATTAAAGTAATAGCCGGTGTTGCTGGTCTTGGTTTAGCATTAGCAACTCCAGCAGTTGGTGTCGCAGCAGTAGTAGCAGTAACACTTGGTGGTAGATTTGTAGGAAATCTTGCAAAGAAAGCATCAAACAAATTAATGAGTAAATCATCAGCACTCAAATACGAATCAAGACAAGGAAAGAGTATGCAGGAATTGAATGATTTAGACAAGAAAATTAAGAGAAATGAATGGTGGGGCAAAAGATTAGGAGAAGCTTCAGCAGTCATAATTGGTGGATCTGTAGGATACGGTATCGGTTCTGCATTACAAAATATTTTTGGATGGGGAGCTGGATCTACAACTACTAATGCTCCAACCGATTTAAGTGGTCAAGCATCAGTATCACATTCTCCAGTAACTCCTGAAGGTAGTATTGAATTACCACAAGGTGGTGGAATTGAGACAGCACATGAAGGAGTCTTAGTCCAAGATGGAAGAGTTAACCTACCTGGAAGTGCTTGGAACGGAAATCTAGGACAAGGTCCTGCACAAGATATTCTTCAAGGAGGACCATTAAATCATTCTAACTACAATGGTGGTATCCATGAAATGGCTGCTCACACTCTCGAAGATGCACTTGTTGACAATGGGGTAACAAGACCTGAATTAATGGAAAATCTAAATACTTCACAAGTACATCAGTTGCTAAATAGATACCTTGAAGCTGTTAGAGGTGGAACTCCTCAGCCAGACTTAACTCAAATGTTAAATAGTGTTAAACCTGGTGTTGCAGAGACACTCCTTAAATAAATAATTTAGATTACAATTAAAAATATACTGCCATGAAAGAAGAAATAATCGGAAAAATAAAAGCAATGGGAATTGGAGAAACTGAAGCAGAAGATTTCTTTAATACAATATCAGAAGAAGTATTAGAGATTTTGTTTGAAGATCTCTCAGAGAAAGCTTCTGATGAAGAACTAACAGTTGTTGAAAATAGATTAAGAGAATCAAAATCTAGTGAGCATTTCGAAACAATCATAAACGAACTTGCAGTTACAGTCTATGGACAAGATGCAAAAACAGAGATAATGAATATATACAATGATTTGTTAGAATCTTTTAAAAAGAATATCGAAGAAGCAAAAGCATTAATAGAAAAAGCAAATAGTGGAGATGTAGCTGCACAACAATTGCTAGAAAAAGCAAAGAGTACTGATACATACAAAAACATAACAGGACAGATGTAATCTACTTTAGTGGATGATTCTTCCTTACAGTTTCTTCAGCAAATTTTTCACTTGCATGTACATATTTAGTTGTTGTATTTAGGCTTTCGTGACCAAGTAAAACCTGTAATGCAACAGGGCTAGCACCTTCCTCAGCAAGATATGTAGCAAAACCATGCCTCAAACTATGTGCAGATGTAGGTATCTGTATACCTAATTTCCTTCTGTATATTGCGATCCTTTCTTGAAAGTAATTCGTAGATATTCTTGATTTAGGTTTGCCAGATCTAATACCAGAGAAAGGAATGAAGAGAGCAGGGGAGTCAAATTTATTTAAATAACCTGTCGACCTAAACTTCTCAACCAATTTAATATACTTCCTATTCCCCTTATCAAATATCTCTAAATTCAATTCAGAATTACCTTCAGAGCTAGATGTTTCACGGTCAGTCTCTAATTCTCCAACAGCAGTTATCTCATTCTCTTTGTCTTCATCACTAAAAGCATACCTCAACCTTATCTTTAAATAATGATTCAACCAATCCAAAGACCTAGATGTTAAATATGCTAATCGTTCTTTCTTTCCCTTACCAATAATATATATCTTTCCCTCTGCATTTATCTGCTCCAAATCTAAATTAATCAACTCAGAGATACGCATACCAGTAGCAAAAAGAACCTCCAACATACACCTATTCCTCAATGCAATTCTTTCATCAGTCTCAAATTCTGTAGGACACTCAATCAATCTCGTTAAATCTTCCAAGGTAGCAACCTTCTTCATTCTCTTTTCTGACTTCATCATATCAACAGCATCTGGAGGCAAAGGAATATCTAAATCCCAACTAATCCTAAACTTAAGAAAAGATCTCAAAGCAGAAAGCATTCTATTTATACTCCTAGAATCCAAACCAGACTCTTTCCTTGAAGAGCTATTAACAGGTCTATCATATATACCCAAACTTCCATACACCTTACCATACAATGCACTCAAAAAATCACTCTCAAAGATTTCCTTACCATGATCACCTATACCATCAGACTTTAAAGGTCCACTTATACCACCTGAAGATTTCGCAGGCCTCAAATCGCCCCTAGGAGCTTCGGCACTATTTAACATTGGTATACCAACACTTTTAGCACACTCATGCCTGATTCTATCCAAATCCTTAAGATGTTCACCTGCAATTAAGTAACCTTTGAAGGCACTAATGTCCTTCTTAGTAACTTTCATGAAATCAACATTCCTAAAATACAAAAACACAGCAAATATACAAAGATCCCTTGCATAGTTTAATATCGTTTGAGAACTATAGTTATTGTTCTGCAAAGAGATTAGATAGTCATCTTGGTCATTAAGCTTTGGGAAACCATTTCTTTTCATAATCAATATTACTACATATTAAAAATTTAAAATATCAGAGTAGGGGAAGTAAAATTTTTTTGAAGGTAAACACACAGAAGAAAAGAGACAATGAAGAAGAAAGAGAAAAGAAAAATAAGATATAAAGAGAAATAGAATAACATTGATTTAAGTAATAAAATTTTAAAAATTCTAAAGATTCCAGAGCTCTATGCACAACCACCGCATATAAGGGTGATTATACTCGATAGTATATTCTAGAATCATAACACATTTATGTCAAGAGAGGACTACTCCATAGGAGATACAAACATAAAGAAATAATAATCAAAATAAATTTTCATTCTCTCTTTATTTTTTCTATGGATATCTTTTTAATAGGAGATATTAGCAAGTAGTTGTCCACATTGACAACTATAGGCCGTCAGGTACTATGGGTCGCAAGGCCCCCACCCCCTACTCTGTATGAAACACTAACAAATTTATGAAAGAATATTTATTAACAAACCTACAATAGCCAAAAAGAATATTACAGAACCAAAGAAATATGCTGTATTCTTTTTCTCACTAGAAATCCTCTCTTTGGAAACAACCCCTACCGCAAGATAATATCCAACAACAGGCACAATAGAAATCAACTCATGCAAATCACCACTTAAGAAAACTCCCAAAAAAAGAAATACACATAAAAACAAAGTCAGCAAGAACTTCCTAAGCATCTCCCCCTCCTCTAGCCCAATATTTAAATAATGGATATAGATAATGATTGAATAAACAACAACTACTAATGGAATAAGAATATATAACTGAAATCCAGTAACTAAAATACTAAAGGTGAAGAAATACATCATAAAAAGAGAAATCAGATATGACGATGTTCTTCCAACATGGACAAGAGGAATTTTCTTGAATAGATCTACATTTAAAACATTCGCCATCAAGAATGATACATAGTTACCAACAAAAACAAGAAGCATCAGAATTAGAAGAATGAAGAATTCATAGATACGATTAAATTTCTGAAAGAAAAATAATTCCACAAAGATTGCTTCAGAGAAAATAAACAGAGAAGATTGTAAAAGAAATAGCAATGACTTCTTCTTTATCTGGAAATTAAATGCCCACAACAATCCAACAAATGCAATACAAAAATATATTCCAGCATTAAGATATACCTTCCATAATAGAACCTGAGCTTGAGATTGTGATATTTTGTTAATAAAGATAGCTAAAGCAATGAATGCTGCTAACAGTAGTAGCTTTGCCCTCTTCTCTTTATCTGTATTTGTATCAACCTTGTTCATCTAATGATTCTAAATATTTTAATCCTTTCTGAGTCAATACTCTACCCCTTGATGTTCTTTTAATAAAGCCACATTTCATAAGATAAGGTTCATGGACATCTGTGACAGTTACTTCATCTTCAGAAATTGAAGCTGCTAATGTAGACAAACCTATTGGACCTCCAGAGAAGTTATTTAAAAGAGTTCTTAATATAGTTCTATCTATATCTTCCAATCCTTCAATATCAACACCTAATAACTTTATTGTCTTAAGAACAACTTCTTCGTCTATTCCTTTATCATTGTTTTGAGCATAATCTCTACACCTTCTTAATAGTCTAAGACTAATTCTTGCTGTTCCTCTAGAACATCCCGCAAGTAACTTTAATGCGGAGTCCTCTACTTTGATATCCCAAAGTTTTGAAGCTCTCTTTAGTATTTCTACAATATCGTCTTCAGAAAAAAAATCTAACCTTTGAATCAATCCAAATCTTTCTCTCATTGGAGAACTTATCTTACCTATTTGAGTTGTAGCTCCTACTAATGTAAACGGCTCCAAGCTTAATCTAATAGTCTTTGCAGATGGTCCTTTACCCATGATTATATCTAATACTCGATCTTCCATGGCCGGGTAAAGAATTTCCTCAACAACCTTTGATAATCGATGTATTTCATCAATGAAAAGTACATCATTCGCTTTCAATCCTGTTAATATAGCCGCAAGATCTCCCTGCCTTTCAATTGCAGGACCAGATGTAATCTTTATTGAAGAACCCATCTCATTCGCTATTGCCATAGCAAAAGTTGTCTTACCTAAACCAGGAGGACCATAGAAAAGAATATGATCAACAACTTCCTTCCTTCTCCTTGCAGAGTCTATCATCATCTTCAATGTTTGTTTCTCTAGGTTTCTACCTACTATCTCATCTAATTTACTTGGTCGAATTTTTTGTTCATACTTTGTACTTTCTTCCTGCGATTTCTCTAGTACTATTTCTTTAGCTTGTTTCTTTTCTTTTTTGTATTTGCTTGACTCTATCATTATTTACTTAGGACCTTTTTAATTAGTTCTTCTATTTCAAGATCTTTGTTCTTTTCAATCATTCGCTGAGCAAGCTCTACCTTTTCTTTAAGTAGATCACCAGAGAATCCTAAAGACTTTAATGCTTCTTTCAAATCCTTAACTATATTGTCCTCTTTACTATCTTTGATATTAAAATCAACTTTGCCTCTTAATTCTAGAATTATCTTCTGAGCACCTTTAAGACCTAAGCCAGAGACTCTGCTTAAACCTCTTGCATCTCCTTCATTTATTACCAATTCAAGATCAGTTTTAGAGAATGTTGAGAGTATGGCCAATGCAATTTTAGGACCAATACCAGAGACAGTTATTAATAATTCGAAAACATCTCTTTCCTCTTCTTTTTCAAAACCATATAGTGTTTGAGCATCTTCTCTTACATGGAAATGTGTATACAAAGAGTATGTCTCTCCCTTTGAAGGACAAAGATATGAGCTTGGAATACTAATACGATATGCAATACCTGATTGAGTTAAAATATCAACATATGAATCTTTAGCAAGGTTTGTTTTTTGGATAGTACCTGTTATGAATGATATCATAGTCTATTATACAGGATATCCTAATTACTCTCTATTAACCTTTTGGACATTGTTTAAATCATACGGATTTAATGTGTCTCTACTCTCTTCCGGTTGTTTTGGTCTTTCAACCTTTGTTCCTAATGTTGAAGATTTTTCCGTTTTCATTCTTTCCTGTATCTTGTATATATTCTCTACAACTTTAAAGAATGAATCCTCTCTTTTATCCTCGTATATATTTGGTATATTCATATCATAACAAAGTAGAAAGTATACAAGACCACTTTGATGTACGACTATTAAAGGAAATCTCTTTGCAGTTAAAAGAAGATGATCCAAATCAAATAATCCATCTTCTCCTATTCTTTTTACAATCCCTTTGTCTTCCAAAACCTCAATATTTCTTCGGATACTTTGTCCAAGTAATGAAGCTTCTAACTCCTCACCATTTACACTAAAAGCTTGTAAATACCTATATTTATCACAACGCTCTCGTAATCCTTTTTCTACAATATCACGAACCATATACCAAGATTCTTCCATCCATTTATCCCTAAGTTTTTGATTATTTATTTTCTCTACAATGATATTTTGTGGAGTAAATACAAATGGGTATTCTTTTGGAAGAAGGATATTGTATGTCAAAAATTTCTCTAAAGCTTTCCATTCTAATTCTTCTTTCTTTTCATCATTTTGCTCAGCAAAAAAAGAATGACTGTAGGGAATAGTTCCAGTTTCTAAACGTTCTCCAAGAGAGACAGACATTTCATCTAATGCACGAGCTACATCTATATCCTCACCTTTTTCGTATGTATCATGTCTATGTGCTGTGACAGCTCCATATAGCTCTGTTACAGATGGTGCCATTGTATTGAGTTTAAATTAGCTTATATAAGTCTTATAGTGGAAATTATATACCCCCTTGTTTATACATTGCAATAATAATTACAATTATCCTAATCGATTTGAGAACATCATTTCTGCAGCGATTGCTATCGCTATTGCATCTGCAGCATCATCTGGTTTAGGTATTTCTTTTAGATTGCATAACACTTTGACATTCTCTTGCACCTGCTTTTTATCTGCTTTTCCATAACCTGTAACAGCATTCTTTACCTGCAATGGTGTGAATTCTTTCATTGGAAGATTATTCTGCTCTAATGCAAGAAGAACAATTCCTCTAGACTCCCCTACTGCTATTGCAGTTTTTGCATTGTTACAAAATATTAATGTCTCAACACCAGCAAGATCTGGTTTGTGAATTTTAATTAGCTCATTTATATCGGAATATATCTCTTGTAATCTCTGTGATACTGTAAGCCCTTTCTCAGTTAATATAGCACCATAGTCTAAAGGAATTGGAGTACCTCTCTCATCGAAGTCTACTATTGCCCAACCAGTAGTTGCTAATCCTGGATCTATACCTAAGATTCTCATAGCTCTATATCACTCCAAACATTTTGCACATCATCATTGTCCTCTATCTTTTCTAATGCCTCTTGTGCTCTTTCTAATTGCTCTGTGGAAAGAGATTTGTACATCTTTGGTTCTTTTACTAACTCTGCTTCTTTAACGACATATCCTAATGTATGAATTGCATCTCTTACACTAGCTAATTTGTTGTACTCTGTATATATTTCCAATTGCTTCTGACCATCATCATCTGTTTCCTGTATATCCAATATTCCTTCCAAATCCATAACATTGAGCATAACATCATCGATGTTCTCTTCAACATACTTATCTTCTTCTCCATACTTCTCTGATTTCTCCATATGTCCAGGTAATATAACTAAGAAGCCTTTTGTCTCAAAGTTCCAAGATACAGAACCTGAATCTCCCATACTTCCTCCCATATCTTCAAATATATTCCTCAAATCAGATACTGTTCTATTCTTGTTGTCAGAAAGTGTATCAACAATTATTTGGATACCAAATGGTCCGAAACCTTCGTATGACATTTCTTCAAAAATCACTCCATCGCTTCCAGCTCCTGTTCCTTTCTGAATAGCTTTTTCTATCTTGTCTAATGGAAATCCTGCCTCTTTGGCCTTATCTATATACAGCCTTAGATTTGGATTCATATCTGGATCACCACCACCCTGTCTTGCAGCATGAGTTATCTGTACAGATACTTTTGAAAATACTTTACCCTTCTTAGCATCATTTAAAGCTTTCTTATGCTTTATTGTTGACCACTTAGAATGTCCTGACATATTTTAAATATGTAACAAAATTTAGTTCTCTTTCACTTCTTCCACCACTTCCTCTTTACCTTCTTTCAATATCAATGACCTATTCCCCTTTTCACTATAGTTTTGAGTACTCCACTTCAATATCTTCTCCTCGATATCAGCCTTTGGTGTTCCATATTTTTCTCTTGATCTCTTTACTATCTCATCTCTCAAACCAAATTTTTGATATCTAACAGGAACAGATTTTGCACTAAATGGAATAGATGTCATACCATCAATACACAACTTGATATACATAGAGTAAGCATCTAAAGACACTAAGTCATCACTAGTTACAACAGGCGCAAGTTCTTTCTCTAAGATACTAGCATCAGCTTGACTTACTACAAATGATCCCAAAGTTCCAACATTACCAAATATAGCTTGTCTAACAGTTAAAGGTAATTGATCAATATACTGATTAGTCATAGTCAAATTGAGTTTGTATTTTCTTGCTTCTGAAAGAATCTTTGCAAAAGATTCAGTAGCAAAGTTTTGGAATTCATCAACATACAGGAAGAAATCTTGTCTTTCATCTTCGGGGACATCAACCCTTTCCATCGCAGTAGCTTGTAATCTTGTAATGATCATTCCGCCTAACAAAGAAGCTGTTTCTTCACCTAGTCTACCCTGTGCTAAATTAACAAGAAGTATCTTTTTGTTATCCATAATCTCTCTTAAATCGATTGTAGATTTAACTTGGCCAATGATATTTCTTGTAACTGCAGATGAGATGAATCGACCAACTTTATTTTGAATTGGAGATACAGATTCAGAAAGTAATTTACTGTTCTGAGACATTTGTGCAAACTCCTCTATCCAGAATTTATACAGTATTGGATCATCAACTTGCTTGAGTATGAACTTTCTAAAATTGTTATCTACTAGCAATCGAACAACAGCAAGAAGCGTTGTCCCTTGTGCCTCTAAAGCAGTAGCAATGGCATTTGTAAGTATATATTGAAGCCTTGGACCCCAAGAATCACCAAACTGTTTTTTAAAGACTTCAACCACACCATCTGCAATCAAATCTCTTTGAGACTTATCTTTTAGTTCAAGCAGATTGAAACCTATTGGATGTTGAATATCAGTTGGATTAAAATATACAACATCTTCAATCCTGTTTGGTGGAATATAGTCTAAAAGTTGTTCAACCGTATCTCCGTGAGGATCTACAAAACATGCTCCATCTCCAGCTAAGACATCTGATATGAACATGTTCTTAAAGAGTGTGGATTTTCCAGTACCTGTTTTTCCAAGAAGGTAGAAATGCCTAACCCTATCTTTTCTTTTCAAACCAAATTCAACCTTTGTATCTCTGTAATCAGTTTCTCCAAACAGTGTAACATCTCCTTCTGTCGCTCTTGGTAAATTCATAGGTGGTTCAAGCTTTCTAGATCTACTCCAAGCAATATTTGGTGTCTCTACAGAGATATTTGGTAAGTGATACAAAGAAGCTAGCTCTTCGATATTAACAATATCAGGCTCAGTTCCAGACATTACCCTGTTAATATAGTCATCATAGAGTGCTTTTCCACTCTTCTCTGGAGTAGCATGGATAAAGTTGTTAAGGTGAGCTGTTGTAAACTGTTTAAAACTTGCAACTACATCTCTTAACATTTGCTCTGACCTTAATTGGTTTTCCGCTTTTGCGACAACTCTAACTTTAAATTCAAAACCAAGTTTTAACATCTTATTCTCTATTTCTTTCAACTCTTCTTCCTGCCCTGGTTCTAACTTAACAACTTCTTTCTGAGGTTTAGCATCAGCTCCCTCTGTAAGGGCTTTCCCCATTCCAGATAGTAATTTAGAAAAAGCAGCGAATATACTACTACCATTAGGATCTTTTCCTTCCCTAATCGAAGTAATATATCCCTTTGATTTAGCCTGCCAATAGTTGGCAACAGGCCTAACTAAAATCTGTAGCCAAACCTTTTCTCCTTTGCTTAATTCCGACATTGCTCCAGTAATAGCTGCCAATGGGTCTACTTCAAAACTTCTAAATGTTTTAATTGGGAATATATACCCCTTCTCCATTTCAACTTCACCCATTGTTACAAAAGATTCGGAAGTTACAGCATCACTTCTTGCATAGTCCTGTACATATCGAATATCTGCATTTGGATATTGTGCATATATCTGCCCCTCTATGAATTTTGCCAACTCTTTTGGAGAAACAACATAGAACTTTATACCCTCTTCTTCTGAAGAAACAATTTCTAGACTAACAATATCTGGACACTTTTTGTAATCTTGTAAAATACCGTGAATAGAGGCAAACATCTGCTCTGCAGCTAATGCTGACTTGTCATTTTCTCTAGGAACAAGTATCTGCATGACAAAAGGATTTCGAATATCTTCATATACACTCTCCTCTACTTTGTTTTTTCCAGCCCACCAGAAGACAACAAGTACAAACAGTAAAGAGAAAATTATTAATACCAATAATACTATTTCCATACGAGAATTTTAGATTAAAAAAGGTTTTTAAGCAAATATTATTAGAATCTGTACATCAATTTAATATCCTCACCTAAAATAATGACAATATCACCCGTAGTCATAAATTCAGGCCTTCCTTCAACTAGCTCGAATGTCCCAGATAGTATTTCTTTTACGATACTGTAAGAGCTAGAAAACGCTTCTTTATTAGGAACATATACAATTGTTTTTTGAATATTCTTTGGTGCATTTCCATACCTTACAACATCACAACCAGTATTCTCAATTTTTCTACCAAGTTGGTATGCAAAGCCAGATACACCACTTCCGTTATATACTTCAACTCTTACACTTTCCTCTTCTAAATCTCTATCTATAATTTTTGCAGAAAACTTTCTAAATGCATTATCAAAAGCTTCAGTATTAAGACTTGTAATCTGACCACCCTGATCAGACATTGATTCCTGTAGATATTTGTAATGAGAAATATCTATTGCGTAGGTATCCATTTTTTTAATATTTTCATCATATCCACCAATTTTTGTTAACACATCAATGAATGATAAATTTGAAAAAATCTTACCATCTATTTCTTTTAGCTTGTTTGGATTGAAGATCATCTTTAGATATGATTGAGAAGAAGAAAGATTATGAAGTTTCAAAAAACTATCCCCTATTTGAGATCCATCTTCGACAGTATAATACTCTTTGAAACTTTCTTTTATTTCTGTTGAATCTCCAGATACTTCTTTCAAGACTTCCAATCCTTCTGAGGAAATCCAAATATAGTTGTTTACCTTTATACCAAGCATTTGGCTTAATTGCCAAATAGCATATTCAACACCTCTACCCTCCTGTAGAAAATCTCCTGCATATCGAAGAGACGAGATCGTAATGGAAGAACCAAACTCTTCCTTGAGAGATTCAAAATATATATCACCAGGAACATATACAACAATTGAGATGTTTTTTTGCTTGTTAGTCAGAAGAAGGTAAACATCTGAGATTCTTCTATCATTCCCCTCTCCCTCTTCCAATACTATTAATGATTTTTCTAAATCTGTTTTATCTGTTGAGAGAAGATAGCTTTCCAACGAACTTGATAGAATTGGATTATTAGTCTTTATACTAAAAAATGTAAAGAAAAAATATCCAAGGTATACAACAACTCCAACCACAAGAATTGGAAGAAAAAGTTTCCTAAGATTAATAGAAAACACCTGTTTCTTTTTTTTTGGTTTTGTAATAACACTCCTTCTCTTCATTACTTTACTAATTTAAAAACTAATTCCTTTCCATCTACATTAACAAAACTTAGTAATATTGAAGATAATTCTATATTCTTTGGTATTTCTCCACCTGCAGAAGATTCATAGAGAGAATCTCCTAATATATATGTACCCAAATATGCAAGTGTAGCACGAATTTGGTGCATTCTTCCTGTTTCTATCTTTATCAACAATTCGTTCTTGTTAAGTGGCTTTAAGAATGTAACAGATTTCTTGCCTGCATTTGAGTCAAAAGGTGAGAACTGCATTTTCATTCTGTTTTTCTTGCTTCTAGAAATATATCCAGAAGCCTTATACCAGCTATCATCGCAGTTGAATTTATTTTTCTCAAGATTCTGAAGTTCATCTTGCATACTCATACTTTGAACTGGAAGATACTCTTCAAGGTTTTTAGGAAAAACTTTTCCTCCAAGTTTTGCATAATATACTTTGTTTACATTTCTTTCTTGAAATTGATTCTGAAGGTATAGCTGTGTTTCTTTGTTCTTTGCAAATACCACCAAACCTGAAACTGCTTTGTCCAATCTGTGAACTACACCTGCTCTACTAACTTTTTTATCAAACTCTCCTTTCCTCTCTAGATATCCCCTTACAAAGTTAGCAACCGTATTTGTGGAATTACCTATTCCGGGATGAATACTTATATCCTTCTGTTTGTTTAAGACTAAGATATTTTTATCCTCAAAAATGATTTCTAATTCTCCATTTTGCGAAACAATATTATCAAGGTCTACAACTTCATATGCATTAAGTATATTTTCTTCCGAAACTTCTAGGTTATCTCCTTCCCTTATTTTGTAAGATGGCTTCATACTTTTTCCATTTACTAAAAGAAAATCTCTTTCCCAATTATTCTTTAAGAAAGATCTAGATATGTACGAATAGCCTTTATCTTTGAGATAGGCTAAAAGATATACATCAACTCTTTGCCCTACTTTCTCTTTGTCCATATGATATTACTTTGATAATCTAATAGTTCTATCTATATCAGAATCAGATATTGTTCCCAAGGAAGAAACTTTTTCAATTGTTACATTTGCTTTGTTTGTTTCTGCGATATACACAAAAGAACCAAATACAAACCAGACAAGTAGTACAACTACAGAGGCTCTTTCAAAAGTAGTAGCCTCTACAGAAAAATAGTTAAATACTAGATAGATTGTAGGTATAGCAAGAAATATAATTTCAGTAATAGCTAATATCCTCATCTCTTTTCTTCCAATTATTCTATCTCTAATTATTTTTTGAAGTATTACCAAAAGTAATAGTGGTACAAGAATCAGAAATCCTTGTGTACTCCATTCTACTTTGTTTACATAAAGGCCGATCAGTAGGAACGAGAGAGAAATCATAGTTGTAGCTGTTGTAAATATTGGTGTGTATAGATGACTCCATTTCCACTTTTTAACTGCAACTGTCCATATTGTTGCAAAGACTATAAAGCCAACGAACATTACAATCAATTCTATTTCCCAATCCCAAATTCTAAAGAATCTCCAAGGTAAAAGTCTAAAGAGAAATATTTGATCTCCATATTTTTCGTATGGTAACCAATACCAAATATATTGGTTGAATTCACTCCAGTTGGATAATATGAATGCTAATCTTCCAAAAAACAAACCTGCAATAGACGAGAAAAAGAACATATCAAAGATAGAGTTGTTTTCTTTTCTTGTAACAGAACAACCTTTCCAAAACTTATACATTCCAAAAATAATGACAACAGCAAAAAGAAAGACAGGAGGTATCTGTGAAAGAAAGGAACCTGCTTTTTCTAAAATCTCTTGATACACAATGTTAATATAAATCTTATATTAAGAAATAATAACACAAAAAAAGACCATTTTGATAATTATCTCTTCCCCTTTTTCTTGTTTCTCTTCTTACTTTTTTTAGTGGAAGTATTACTCTCTACAATTGCATCCTTCTTAGTTGTAGCAAGTACTTTACCCTTCTCAAGTAATTCATTAACTTTCTTAAAAACAATTTTGTACCCATCTATTACCCTCTCTCCTACTTCTACTGCAACACCTTTTTTTACAGAGTATCTTGTTCTACTTGTTTCAACTACTTCTGCAGCTTCCATTCTTGAAGCTTCTATTTGCTCTTGCATTACTTCTTTAGATGGAGATTGTAAAGGTTCAGAAGAGTTATTTTTATGAACTTCTTCTCCACAGTGAGGACAATACTTGTATTTTCTATCCATGAACACATCACAGCTTGGACATTTAATCTTAAGTTTGTATTTACACTCTGGACAATATTTAAAACCAGGGAAAAGCTGAGTTCCACACTTTGGACAATCACCTAACTCCGAAGTCTCATATTTTAAATATCTTCTTTCTAAATCAGACCAATATATTTCTTCAATAGTTTGACTAGGCCTTATGATCAGATATATCACTAAACCAACTACATTAAGTACTAAACCTAAGAGGACATAGCATACTCTTGCAAAAGTACTTGAACTTCTATCTCCAGAATCTAACCATATCCAGTAAAGAACAACTATCCAAAAAACACCAAGAGCATAAAAAAAGATCTGCCAAACAGATTGAAAGTCTATCTTACCAATATTCTCAAGCAAACCTAGTATAAATTGTTCCATAGCTCTTTTTTGTTATATAGATATGGTCGGGGAGGGAGTTGAACCCTCATGCTATTGCTAGCACGGGATTTTGAGTCCCGCGTGTCTGCCAGTTCCACCACTCGACCAGAATTGCGGTATTATACCTCTATTTTTCGCCTTTGTACAAGTTCCTAAAGCTTGCAATTTCGTTTACGAAAGCCAGTTTTACGAAGCCTGTTGGTCCATTTCTATGTTTTGCCACTACGAGTTCACCAATACCTTTATTTTCAGTATCTGGATTCCAAGTTTCTTCCCTATCTATGAACATAACCACATCTGCATCTTGTTCAATAGATCCAGATTCTCTAAGATCAGAAAGCTGGGGCCTTCTACCCTGTCTTTGCTCAATGGCTCTAGATAACTGAGAAAGAGCTACAACAGGAACATCCAATTCCTTTGCAATATTCTTCAATCCTTGAGAGATCTCACCTACTTCCAATGTCCTACTTTCCATATTGTTTCCATGCATAAGCTGAAGGTAGTCTACAAATATGATGTCTAAGCCTTTTTCCAATGCCAATCTTCTTGCTTTTGTCCTCAAAGCATTGATATGCTGACCTGCTTGATCATCAATATATATATTTGCATCTCCCAACTCACCCATTGTCTCAGCAAGCTTGATGAATTTTTTGTCACTTAATCTTCCTGTTCTAATTTCCCAGAAAGGGATACCTGACTGCATACCTAAAAGCCTATCCATAATTTGTGTTTGAGACATTTCTAGAGAAAAGAAAGCTACTGTTTTTTTCTGAGATAATGCTGCATGTCTCATCATATCCAAAGCCAAAGAAGTTTTACCAACAGAAGGTCTGGCTGCTAAGACAATTAAGTCTGACTTCTGGAACCCACCAAGAAGATCATCGAGATCTTTAAAACCGGTAGAAACCCCTAAATATGCTTCATCCTTATCTGCTCTTTCAGCTCTTTCGTAGGCATCTTTCAACAAATCTTTGATATGTACAAAATTAGCTTTAGTACCAACCTGTGCTACATCAAAAACTTGTTTCTCAGATTTATCTATAACAACATCAATAGGTGTTGTTTCATTAAAAGCTAATTCTGTAATCTCTCTAGCTGCAGATATCAATCCTCTTCTAGTTGCACTTTCTTTAATTATTTCTCCATATTCCTCAGCATTTGCAGAAGTAACAACTATCGTTGCCAAATCCGCTATATATGCTCTTCCTCCAACTGTTGTAAGCCTTTTTTCTTTCTGTAATTTATCTACAATCGTTATCAAATCAACAGGTAAACCATTATTGAAAAGATCTAAGATTGTTGAATAGATAATTTGATGTCTTTGATCATAGAAGTGATCTGGTAGCAACCAAGCAGAAACAGAAATAATAGCTTCCTTGTCAATTAACATACACCCAAGTAATGATTGCTCCACCTCTGTATTTTGTGGTGGTACTTTACCTTCCATATAATTAGTCTAAAAATATTACTTCTACACTCTTTTGCTCTTCTTCTACTATCTTTTTACCTACATTTAAATAACTCTCATTCTTTACATTTCCAAAACCAAAATGTTTGATAAATTCATCTTTATCTTTTATATCTTGATTCTTAACTCCACTCTCTTTGTATGCACATGGTATGAGTATTGCAGGATCAATATTTGAGATGACTTTTTCGATACTATCAAAACTCATAAAATTAACACCATCACCCACAGGAAGAATTAAGACATCAACATCACCTAAATCTTTTACAGTATTAGGATCAAAAGTACTATCTGTACCTCCCATGTACACTACTCTTACCGATTTTTCATCAATAATATAGAAGTTATCAGAGATACCTCTTCGAATCATTAATTCACCAACCTCAAATTCCCCCGGTGTATCTATTTCCATAATTGAATCTCTCTTGTCTGGAATAACTTTATTTTCCAATTTCTTGTCTTTTAAAATTGACTCTTTTATTGGTTCTAAATAATTACTAAACAAACAAACATCTGTCTTTGTTTTCGGCAAACTTACTCCTGACAATGTCAAAGCAACAGGATCTGTTAGTATTGAAAGATTGTCCGATGTAAAAAGAAATGATGTCCACCCTATTCTTTTGATTTTCATATATAGTTTTCTTAAATTAAAAATATACTAGATAGTATAACAAATCTCATTTGGGGCAGTAATATTTCTTTATTCCGTAAGACCAAGTGTCTTCTTCACATCCTCTAACATTGTTTGCTTCATCTGTTGCTTTATCATCTCTGTCTTGAGACTTTCTAATGATGATATAGAGGCCTGTAACTGTGTCATAACTTTAGTATCATTCTCTCCGCTTACTATCATCTTCCTCACTCCACCAACCTGTCCCTCCACTCTCTTTATTCTGTTTTGTATTCCTCTTCCATACTTCATATACTAGAAAGTATATTTAATATATCCTCCATTATCAAGTATCATATTCTTTCATTAATTTCTAGACAGCCTTCAAACCTTCTGATATAATCACAATCGTTATGAAAAAAGACATTCATCCAAAATATAATAGCGAATTAGAAATCACATGTTCATGTGGTAACAAAATCGTAACTGGTTCTACCCTTACAACAGAGTCTCTTTCTGTAGAAATATGTTCTAAATGTCATCCTTTCTACACAGGAGAACAGAAGATCGTAGATACAGATAACCTCGTTAAGAAGTATGAAGAGAAGGTAGAAAAATCAAAGAGTATGTCTTTCAGAAGCAAAAAAGAAAAGATGGAAGAAAGAAGAAAGAAATTAGAAAAAGTCTCCAACAAACCTGCTACAAATCTCTCCTTGAGAGATATGCTTGAGAACGCAAGAATCTCAAAGTAACAAATTTCAATAAATAACTTAAAGTGATATTATCCAATATGGATATTAATTCGTTAGAAAAAAAATATAATAAAGAGGAATATCAGAAAAAAGTCTCTGATCTTGAGCAACAGCTTTCCAATATTCAGGGAAACAGCAGAAATATGGGACAATTAAGCAGTGAGCTCTCCTACTATTCAGAACTTGCACATTTAGTTTCTTCCTTACATAAAGATATACAGGGCTTGAAAGATGCTACTTTCATTTCTGAGAATGAGACAGATTTGGAAATCAAAGAAATGGCAGTCGATGAGATTGAGAATCTTACTAACAAGATAACCGATTTAGACAAGGAAATTAAGAGAGTCATGATTGCGAGAGAATTCGTCGATGAAGATGATAACAGGTCTGCAATACTAGAAATCAGAGCAGGTGCAGGTGGAGATGAAGCAGCACTTTTTGCAGCTGATATTTTTAGAATGTACAAGAATTTCTCACTAAGAAAAGGATGGGATTTACAGATCATTGAAAATAGCATGACAGAAGGTGGTGGATACAAAGAAGTTGTTGCAAAAATAGATGGTAAGAATGTATTTAAGAATCTCAAATATGAAAGTGGAGTTCATAGAGTACAGAGAGTTCCAAGTACCGAATCATCAGGAAGGATTCATACCTCTACAGCTTCGGTAGCCATTCTCCCAGAGGCTAACGAGATAGATGTGGACATCAATCCTCAAGACTTAAGAATTGATGTCATGAGAGCTTCAGGAGCTGGTGGTCAGTGTGTAAACAGAACTGACTCTGCTGTAAGAATAACTCACATTCCAAGTGGTATTGTAGTAAGTTGCCAAGAAACAAAGCACCAAAGTCAAAACAAAGAGAAAGCTATGGCTATTTTGAGGTCTAGACTCTACGACATGAAGAAGCAAGCTGAGATGAAAAAGAGATCGCAAAACAGACTATCTCAGATTGGCTCCTCCATGAGAGCTGAAAAGATTAGGACTTACAATTTTCCTCAAAACAGAATTACAGATCACAGAATTAAGAAATCTTGGTTTAATATCGAAGAAATTCTAAACGGTGAAATTGAGGATTTAATACTTGATGTCGAGAGAGGTATACAAGAGGAATTATTAAAAGACAAGAAAGACAGTGAGTAAAGATATTCAAGAGATATACAAGATACAAAAGATTCTAGAAGAGAATAATTACTTCGATATATCAAGAATTGCAAGCGAGATATACACATTCTCAACTGAGAAAAACATTCCATTAGAAAACATTTTCGAAAGAATTAATTCTAATGAACCATGGGAATATATCTCAGGAGAAACAGAATTTTGTAACAACAAATTTATCCTTACTAAAGATACATTGATTCCAAGAATTGAGACGGAGGATTTGGTTAATACTGGATACAAGGAATTTTCTACAAACAAAAACTATTCAAGTATCTATGATATTGGTACTGGTTCTGGATGTATTGCCATCTCTATTTGCAAAAAGATAATGGACCATGACATTCAAATTGTAGCTACAGATATCTCTGAGAAAGCTATAGAAGTTGCAAAAAGAAATGCAATATTAAACGAAGTGGAAGACATGATCGAGTTTGTTAATACTGATTTAATAGATAGTGTTGAAATTAGAAGTAATACCCTACTCCTTGCGAATTTACCATATATACCAACAACAATGTATCTATCATTAGATAAGAGTGTGAAAGAATTTGAACCAGAGACAGCATTAGATGGAAAAGATGATGGATTATTCTACTACAAGAAGTTATTCAATCAGTTAGAAGAAAAAATTCATAACAAAAAAAATATTACTCTCATTGTTGAGATAGAACCATCCACCATAACCAATTTTAAAGAGATATCCAAAAAATACAGTTTAGATATCAAGAAAGATTTTAGAGAGAAAGATAGATTCGTATTAATCCATCTCTGCTAGTGTGACCTTGAAGCTTTTTTCCTCTGCAGATCTGTACACTTTCACCTCAATCTCCTCCCCTACTTTATGCCTTTGAATTAATTCACCCAGAGATACTGATAGTTTTTCACCAGCAAACTCAGTTATGATATCTCCTCTTCTGATTCCAGCTTTATATGCTGGAGCTAAAGGATCTATTCTAACAACTAAAGCACCTGCAACTACATCAGAATAATAAAGTGCTTCGTATTCACTTATCATTTGATATGTAACTCCAAAGTATGGCTTTATGAATTTACCATATGTTCTGTATTCCTCAATTCTACTTTTTATCTTATTTATTGGTATAGCAAAAGATATATTATCTGCTCCTGATGTTGTTGCAAAATTAATACCAATAACCTTGCCTTGAGAATTGATTAATGGTCCACCTGAGTTCCCTGGATTTACAGCAGCATCTGTCTGTATCACACCCTCGTATGTCTTTGATGTTGTACCAAACCAACTGGCACTCGTTGTTACAGACCTATTCAATCCACTAATTATTCCAGATGTAACACTACCGGCATATTCACCTAAAGGAGTTCCAATAGCTATTACTGTTTGACCAACTAAAAGATCATCAGAATCACCTAACTCTATCGCTTTTAATTCTTTTCCATTTGGATCAATCTTTAACAATGCTAAATCATTAACATCATCTCGAAGAATCTCCACAACAGCAAACTCATCTCCATCTTTGGTTACTACTTTGTATTCAGATGCAGTATCAGAGACAACATGCTGATTGGTAATAATTACTCCTTCAGCACTAACCACGAAACCAGTACCAATATTGTTACTTTCATCTATCAATCCTTCTTCTTGAGTTAAGGATAATTTTGAAATAGCAATACTTACTACAGATGGACCAGTATTTTCAACGATATTAATAATGTTAACCTCATCTCCAGACAATACTATCTGTTTTGATTCTTCAGATTCTTCGAAATTAATATATTTAGAAATATACTCCTCTACTTCAGGTATATATTTACTTGCTAAGAAACCCACTCCAACGATAACTACACAACAGAAAAGAAATATAACTAGAATACCAAGAGGTATGAATAACCACTTCTTACTCTTTTTTAATTCTACTTTCTTAACTTCTTCCATAGTCATAGTTATACTAAATTTATTTTGAGACCTCTTCTAGCGCTCTAGATAACTGAGGGTCAGAACCATTTTTGAAATCATCAGTAGTCAAAACCACCTCAATATCAGGTGATATTGAATGCTCTTTATCTATATTTGTACCATCAGGCAACAACCATTTTAATATTGTTAAATGCAAAGATGCACCATCAGAAAGAGTAAATATTTTCTGAGCAGTACCTTTTCCATATGTTTTCTCTCCAATAATTGTAGCTCTCTTTGACTGTTGCAATGCACCAGAAAGAATTTCAGATGCAGAAGCACTTCCAGAGTTTATTAACACAACCAATTTAACATCTGTAAGATTACCTCCCTTTTCGGACTCATATTTTGCAATATCTCCTTCACTATCTCTTTGCTGAGAGATGACATAGCCTTCATCTAAAAAATCGTCTCCTGCATATACTGCAGCATCAAAGTATCCTCCAGGGTTTCCTCTCAAATCCAATATCACTTTCTTTACTCCAGCTTTCTTTATCTCCACAACCTTTGAATCCCACAAGCTAGTCCATGCACTATAGCTAGTATCTGTAAATCTACTAACCTTGAAGTATGCAATATCCTTGTTATCCCCAACAAAATCTAAAGTCATACTTGGAACAGTTATTTCTTTTCTTGTAATCTTGATATCTACAGCAGAAGATTCACCCTTATGCAAAATATTTAAAACAACATCTGTTCCTGCCTCTCCCCTTATCTTTGCGACTGCATCATATACAGTATCACTTGAGGTAAACTCGTAATCATCAACTTTTAGAATATAGTCACCAGGTCTCAATCCAGCTTCTTTTGCAGGAGATCCCTCTATTGGTGTTACAACAATTATTTGCCCATTGTCATATCCTAACTCTGCACCAATTCCTTCAAAGTACTTGCCCTCACTTGCAGCATCAAATTCTTCTGTTTCCTCTTTGTCTAAATATACCGTAGCAGGATCATCAAAAGAGCTAACCATACCCTTAATTGCTCCATCTACCATTTTACTTACATCAACTTTGTCCGAATCGACATAACTACTTGCTACTATGTCCCAAACCTTCCAGAATCTATCCATGTTGACTCCATCAGATGCTCTTTTAAGACTTAGAAATGAAAGATCACTTGCATTTACATTCCTTCCTGTAAAAACACCTGCAACAAAAACAACTACAAACAAGATACTCATTAACAATATATTTTTATTCCTATTTTTTTCTTTAGTTATCATGACAAGAAAGGATATATATAAAATAATTATTATACTCTAAAAGGTAATGAATTCTACACCACCAATATCGACCATACTGCTAGAACCGTTCTCCC
>Ga0209800_10001184_pt1 | contig 29312 bp, 27 predicted proteins | sample Higcelweek8metaG_FD_187174 | JGI IMG/M metagenome (GOLD analysis project Ga0209800, IMG submission 187174) | Freshwater pond sediment microbial communities from the University of Edinburgh, under environmental carbon perturbations - High... | ecosystem: Environmental > Aquatic > Freshwater >...
TAAAAATTTACCGTATAAAATTCCTCCATCGGTTTTTAAGTCAGCTAAATTTTCAACTTGAGCTGCTTTTAAAGCTGGGTTTAATAAAGCTGGAGTTATTACATCTGAAACCAAAGAGTTTACAATTGCTCCAAATGAAGCTCCAATAATTACTCCAACAGCCAAGTCCATTGCGTTACCTTTTGCAATAAAATCTTTAAATTCTGAAATCATTCCCATAGTTTTAATTTTAAGAGTTAGTTTTTGTTTTTATACTAACGAAAATACAAAAATTTTAACACAATGTTAATTTTTGTAAAAAATTCTTTTAACACGTTGCGAAATCCCAGTCAGAATTTCATACGGAATCGTTCCAATAACACTCGCCATCTCCGTTACTTTCGGATTTTTCCCAAAAATAATTACTTCATCTCCGGTTTTACAGGAAATATTCGTAACATCCACCATCATCATGTCCATACAAATCGAACCTAAGATGGTTGCTTTTTGGTTGTTGATAGTAACAAAACCTTTTTCGTTGCCCCAAGCTCTTCTTATTCCATCAGCATAACCAATAGGAATCGTAGCGACTTTCATTTTTTGCGTAACTCGAAATCTTCGGCTGTAACCAATGCTTTCTTCGGCTGAAACTTCTCTGATTTGGGAAATTATCGTTTTTAAAGTACTCACATTTTCTAACACTTTCAATTCTTGTTCCGAATTCCCAATACCATACAAACCAATGCCTAATCGCACCATTTCCATCTGTTTTTCGGCATAATTGAAAATTCCAGACGTGTTTAAAATATGACGAATCGGTTTCGAAGGCAATACTTTCTCTAATTCGGAATACATCGCATCAAAACGTTGAAATTGTAATTTGGTAAAATCGTCGAATTGCAAATCATCACTCGCCGATAAATGCGAAAAAACGCTTTTCACTTTAATGAAATTATTGTTTTTTAGTAAGGAACACAATTCGGAAATCAAATGCGGTTCAAATCCTAAACGATGCATTCCCGTGTCTAATTTAATATGAATCGGATAATGTGAAATATTTTGGTGTTGGGCAATCTTTAAAAACGCTTGTAAACCTGTAATCGAATAAATTTCGGGTTCTAAATTATAAGCAATCATAGCTCTAAAACTGCTATTTTCGGGATTTAAAACCATAATTGGAGTCGTAATTCCCGCTTTTCGCAATTCAATTCCTTCATCGGCAAACGCCACACCTAAATAATCTATTTTATGATGTTCGAGCAATTTTGCAATTTCGTAACCGCCATTTCCGTAACCAAATGCCTTCACCATCACCATGATTTTGGTTTCAGGTTTTAATTTGGATTTATAGAAGTTCAGGTTGTGACTAATCGCATCGAGATTGATTTCTAAAATGGTTTCGTGATTTTTCTCTTCCAATAAAACTACAATTTCATGAAAGTTGAATCCGCGAGCACCTTTTACAAGAATAGTTTCGTTTTGAAACGATTGCGTATTGAATTGCTGTAAAAATTCTTGCGTAGTGGCAAAGGGAATCACATTCGGTAAATCGTTCAATTGTTTTCCGATGGTTTCACCAATGGTAATAATGCGCTCGATTTTATTTTTCGAAAGCAGTTGTTTTACCTGATTGTAAAGCGTTTCCACAGCAACGCCACTTGTAAAAATATCAGATAAAATAATTGTTTTTTTATCGTGTAATTTTTGTTGCTCTAAGAAATCCAACGCAATTTTCAACGATTGATAATCTACTGAATAACTGTCGTCGATGACCAAACAATTGTTGATACCTTTTTTCGCTTGAAGTCTTAATTCGACTGGGTATAAATCGGCAACTCGGTTTTGTATAAAAGCAATTTCTTCGTCCAAAAACAGCATGAAATTTACGCAAGTAATTACATTTTCAATCGAATTTTCATCAGAAAATGGAATTGTTACACTAAAAGTTTTGGTTGCGTTTTTAAAGGTTAATTCGGTTTTGCCATTTTCATTTTTCTTCGAAACGAAAAGATTCGCACTTTCATCTGAAAAACTCCAAGTGTGTTTTTGACTGTTTTCTGGAAGTAAAGCTTCAATTTCAGCATTTTTTTCCAAGAAAATATTTGAACAATTTCCAAAAAGTTTGATTTTCTCTTTGATTTTGGCTTCGCGATTCGAAAAACCTTCATCATGAACCGAACCAATATTCGTAAGAATTCCATATTTCGGTTGAATGATGTGTTCTAAATTTGTCATTTCATTAGGTAATGAAATTCCGGCTTCAAAAATTCCTAAATCATAATTGCCTTCAATGGCTAAAATCGATAAGGGAACGCCGACTTGCGAATTATAACTTTTCGGATTTCGAACAATCAAATGATTTGGACTCAATAAGAAATTCAACCATTCTTTTACGATGGTTTTTCCGTTGCTTCCGGTAATTCCCACAAATGGAAAATAGAATTGTTTTCGATAGCCAATCGCAGTTTGTTGTAACGCTTTTAACGAATTTTCAACGATAATGAAATTCGCTTTTTCGTATAAATGTTCTGGAATATATTCGACCACAAAATAGCGAACGCCTTTTGCAATCAACTCTTCCAAATACAAATGCGCATCGTGATTTTGACCTTTGATGGCGAAAAACAAGGTGTTATTTCCATTTTGCAACGAACGGCTATCAATCGAAATATGACTTGCGGTAAACTCAGTCGAATTTCCGTGAAAAACGCCTTTACAAAACGAAATAATATGGGTGATATTGAGATTCAATTTATTGATTATCGTCTTTTTGTTTGTTTACAATTTCAACATCTTTCACTTCCATGTTTTCTCGCATGGCTTTAAAATAGGCTGCACGACTTAATGGTTCATATTCTTCGGTTTCACCAAGCATAACCAATCTTTTATCATCCGATTTTCTAAAACTATAATGTGCTAAATTTCCTGTACGAGTACAAACGGCGTGCACTTTGGTAACATATTCGGCAGTAGCCATAAGTGCTGGCATCGGTCCGAACGGATTTCCTTTAAAATCCATGTCCAATCCAGCCACAATTACTCGAATTCCAGAATTGGCTAAATCATTACAAACGGCAACAATTTCTTCATCGAAAAATTGGGCTTCGTCAATACCTACGACATCGCAACCTTGTGCTAAAATGCGAATATTTTCAGCAACAGGAACAGGTGTAGAACGAATTTCATTTTTATTGTGTGAAACCACCATTTCGTCGTCATATCGAGTATCGACAGCCGGTTTGAAGATTTCTACTTTTTGTTTGGCAAATTGAGCGCGTTTTAGGCGGCGAATCAATTCTTCGGTTTTACCCGAAAACATAGAGCCACAAATTACTTCAATCCAGCCAAATTGTTCTTGTTGATTTACGGTATTTTCGAGAAACATTTTGTATCTTTCGTACGTTAAAAATTATTTTCTGCTACATTTGTAAGCAAAACAAAAATAGTAAAAAACAATCGATATAGTAAACGCTACAGCCTAAAGTTATGAAGAAAAGAATATCTGCTGAATTAATCAGTATTGCGCACCGAATTTTAAAGTTAAAAAACCATTCAGAAACGGTTCAATTACAGCAAGAAGCTAAAAATTTGTACGATCAATTGACGATTTTGCGTTTTTATGAAGAGAATTTCGAATTGCTAAAAAACGAAATTTCTGAAGAAGTTTTAGCTGAAAAATTAGAAGGAAAACCAACCGAAGTTTTCGATGCACCTATTCAGGATAAAATTGTTGAAACTCCAGTAGAAGTTGCAATTGAATCTTCTTCAGAAGTAGAAGAAGCTATTGCTGAACCAATTACGGAAGAAAAAGTCGTAATCGCAGAATTAATTGTGGAAGATGACGAAGAAGAGGAAGAAGTTTTGATGACTTCAATGGAAGAAGAACCAATTGAGGAAGAAATAATCGAAGAAGAACCAGTTGCTGATTCCGAAGTTTCGGAACCAAAAGCAGAAGAACCAGCGAAACAAATTTCGTTTGAAGATTTATTGGTGCACGATTACAAAGAATTAGATTTTGTAAAGGTAGAAGATGTTCCTGCTGAGGTAGAAAAAGTATCAGAAACTATTTTTGAAGCCGTAACTCCAGTTGAAGAAGTTAAGGAAGAAATTCAACCAGAACCTCTAGTGGCTGAAACGCCAAAAGTATTGGAAGAAGAAGTAAAAGCAACTTTCGAAAAAGTAAGTCAAGAACCAAAAATAAGCTCATTAAACGACAGATTAAACAAGACGATTTCTTTTGGTTTGAACGATAGAATCGGATTTGAGAAGAAATTATTTGGCGGAAGTTCGGATGATTTCAACCGTGTGATTTCGCAATTGAATACGTTTGATAGTTTTGAAGAAGCAAAATCTTTTGTTTTGGATTTCGTAAAACCGGATTATAACAATTGGGAAGGCAACGAAGAATTTGAAGCGCGTTTCATGGAAATTGTGGAGAAAAAGTTTAGTTAATAACACAGAGATTTTTAGTTAAAATTTGAGTTATTAATTTTAACCACATAGAAACATAGGTTTTTTCTTGTTTGAGTTTTGTTTAGCACGTATAGCTAATGTGTAGAAATCTATTTTCTATAAAACTCTTTTAAAATTTAAGTTTTACTATGTGTCTATGTGGTAAAAAACCTTTGTTTTATTCAAACCGTTTATAAATGAGCAAATTATATATAGTTCCAACGCCAATTGGCAATTTAGAAGACATGACTTTTCGTGCTATTAAAGTACTAAAAGAGGTAGATTTAATTTTAGCAGAAGACACGCGCACCAGCGGAAAATTGCTAAAACACTTCGAAATTGCTACACACATGCACAGCCACCACATGCACAACGAACACAAAACCGTTGAAAATTTGGTTAAGCGCTTACAAGCAGGCGAAACCATTGCGTTAATCAGCGATGCGGGAACTCCAGCCATTTCCGACCCAGGATTTTTGCTTACACGAGCATGTGTGGAAAATGGAATTGACGTGGAATGTTTGCCAGGAGCAACCGCTTTTGTGCCAGCTTTGGTGAATAGCGGTTTGCCCAATGATAAATTCGTATTCGAAGGCTTTTTACCCGATAAAAAAGGAAGACAAACCCGATTTTTAGCGTTACAAGAAGAATATCGCACCATGATTTTCTATGTATCGCCACACAAATTAAACAAAACCTTAGCCGAATTTGCACAATATTTCGGAGCCGATAGACTGGTTTCAGTATCTCGAGAATTATCCAAATTACACGAAGAAACCGTGAGAGGAACCGCCGAAGAAGTTTTAAAGCACTTTGAAGCGAAAGCAGCTAAAGGGGAAATTGTAGTTTGTGTTGGAGGGAAGAGTTTGAAGTAAGTTAATATGAAAGAAATTTTAGCATTACTATTTATTATTTTTTATAGCTGTAAATCAAAACCTGTCGAACAAGTTCAGAAAGTAAATATATTGTTTATTGGTAATAGCTTGACCTATTATCATGATATGCCAAAAATGGTACAGCAAATGTTGAATGAGAAATCAACACATTATCTAATAGAACAAGCTACTTTTCCAGGTATGACATTAAATAGTCATCTCAATAACATTATTTACAAAAGAGAAGGAGATCATATTTATACGATGCGCAAAAATGATTTTGAGATAACTGAAACTGAAAAAATAATTTCTTCTCGAAGTTGGGATTTGATTATCATTCAAGAAGCACCAGATATGTTATTTTCTAAGGAGTTGGTTGATGAACTAGTTCAGTCAGATATAGAAGAAATAAAGGCGCTAAATCGTAATAAGAATTGTAAATATATGTTTTTCAATACATGGATTCCAAAAGTTCAAAATTATCCGATAAAGAGTATTTGTTTACCTAAATCTGATTTTGATTATGTAAAGTTTCCTGTTAATAATTTAAATTCTGATGAAAAATTTTGTTCAGAAGAAATTTTAAATAAAAAAGAGCATCTTAGAATTTTGAATGAAGCATTAAATCAAATAAATTTAAAACAAAAGATGACAATTTCGAATCATCCAAATATTCATTTTAGCATTGGTAATAATTATCCTGAGATTCAATTGTATGAAGATGAATATCATCCTTCAAAAACAGGTTCGTTTTTAAACGCCTGTATTTTTTATAAAATGATTACAAATAAAAATCCAACGAGATTAAAATTTAATGCTGGTTTAGATGAAAAAACGACATCACTGTTAAAGAGAATCGCAAATAGTAATTAATTAAATTCGTGCATTCGCGGCACTAAAAAAAATATGGAAACACACAACATAACCACTACCTGGAAAGGTAACATGCAATTTGAGTCCACGAATCCAAGTGGCGATATTATTTCAATTGATGCTGGGCCAGAAAACGGAGGCGAAGGAAAAGGCTTGCGCCCAAAAGCGTTGATGTTATCAGCTTTAGCAGGTTGTACAGGTTTAGACGTAGCTTCTTTAATGGAAAAAATGAAGTTAGAAGTAGCCGATTTCAAAATTGAAACTTCGGGTGAACTAACCGAAGAACATCCAAAAACGTATCACACGGTAAAAGTAGATTACCATTTTTACGGAGATAATTTAGACGAGAAAAAGCTAGAAAAAGCCGTGAATTTATCAGTAGAAAAATACTGTGGCGTGATGGAAATGTTCCGTCAATTTGCAAAAGTTGAGGTAGCGATTTTTTATCATAAAGCGTAAAATTAAACCTGACAGGTTTCCAAAACCTGTCAGGTTTGAAAAATATTTATACCTTTGTCATTCAATTATATAAGCCAAAAGAACAGAGTTCAAACTAAAGTTCTGAATTCTAATTTCTAAATTCTAATTTTTAAAACTATGCGTTGGAATCCAAAATCTAAGCCAAATCCAGAAAAAGTAAAAGCCATTCAGAGTGCCCTTCAAGTCGATGAAATCATCGCAAAATTATTAGTTCAGCGAGGTGTTGAAACCTTCGAACAAGCCAAAACCTTTTTCCGTCCCACTTTAGCCGATTTGCACAATCCGTATCTGATGAAAGATATGGATAAAGCCGTGGCGCGAATTGAAAAAGCCATTGCTAACAACGAAAATATTTTAATTTTTGGTGATTATGATGTCGATGGAACAACCGCTGTTTCCTTAGTTTCGAGTTATTTACGTGGTTTTTATCCCAATGTTGCGACCTATATTCCTGATAGATATGCAGAAGGTTACGGCATTTCTTACATGGGAATTGACTATGCCGAAGACAACGATATTTCCTTAATTATAGCTTTGGATTGTGGTATCAAATCGATTGATCATGTGAATTATGCCAGAGCAAAAAACGTTGATTTCATTATTTGCGACCATCACCGACCAGGCGATATTTTGCCCGATGCGGTTGCGGTTTTAGATCCAAAACGAGATGATTGTTCGTATCCGTATGATGAATTATGTGGTTGCGGTGTCGGATTTAAATTGATTCAGGCTTTAGCCGAAAATCGAAACCAAACCATTGATGATTTGGTGTTGTATTTAGATTTAGTAGCAACAGCAATTGCAGCAGATATTGTTCCGATTACGGGTGAAAATAGAGTATTGGCAAAATTTGGATTAGAGGTTATTAATTCAAATCCAAGACCAGGAATTAAGGCTTTGATTCAAAATGTAAAGAAGAAAGTATTGACGATTACGGATGTCGTTTTCATCGTCGCACCAAGAATCAACGCAGCTGGAAGAATCAAGCACGGAAACGAAGCCGTTGCTTTATTAACCGAATACGATTTAGATCAAGCGGAACAATTCGCCTCCGAAATCGAGCAACATAATTCCGACAGAAAAGAATTAGACAAACAAATTACCAAAGAAGCTTTACTCCAAATTGAAGAAAACAATGAACAAAACCGATTTTCAACTGTCGTTTACCAAGAAAATTGGCACAAAGGGGTTATTGGGATTGTGGCTTCACGATTGGTGGAAAATTATTATCGTCCAACCATTGTTTTTACAAAAAGTGGAGAAAAATTAGCGGCTTCAGCCCGTTCAGTGAAAGATTTCGACGTATATAATGCTTTGGAAGCGTGTGCTGAACATTTGGAACAATTCGGCGGTCACATGTATGCAGCTGGAATGACACTTTTGGAAGAAAATTATGAAAACTTCAAAAATGCCTTCGAAAAAGTCGTTCAAGAAAGCATTCATCCCGATTTATTGACTCCTGAAATTTCTTATGATGCAGAAATCGAATTATCCGAAATCAATCCAAAATTAATGCGATTATTGAAACAATTCGAACCTTTCGGACCTGAAAATATGACACCATTGTTTTTAGCGAAAAACCTAACTGATTCTGGTTATGCGAAAAATTTAGGTACTGATAACGAACATTTGAAAGCATTTGTAAAGCAAGGTAATTCGGAAAGTTTTGGAGCGATTGGTTTTGGATTGGGAAATAAATTAGACATAGTTTCTCATAAAAATAAATTTGATGCGATTTTTTCATTGGAAGAAAATGAATGGAAAGATACTGTAACTTTGCAACTGCAATTACGCGATATCAATTCTTCAAATGGCTAAAAAAGATCCTTACGCAGCACTTCGTTTCAAAGAATTTCGTTTTTTTCTAGGGATGCGTTTTGCAATGGTATTTGCTTGGTCAATGCAATTTGTAATTATTGAATGGGAAGTATATAGTTTAACTAAAAACCCACTTTCGTTGGGAATTATTGGTTTAATGGAAATTATTCCGGCGGTTTCTATGGCTTTATTTGCGGGTCATATTGTAGATCAAAACGAAAAGAAAAGTCTTTTGATAAAATGCCTTGTTGGCTTTTCGGTAATTAGTTTAGGGTTGTTTTTAGTGCAATTCCAAGTGTGGTTTCTTCGTTTTCAAAATCAACTATTTTGTGGATTATTTATGCGCTGGTTTTCCTTGGTGGAATAGTTCGTGCGTTTATTGGACCTACTGTTTTTTCATTATTATCATTAATTGTACCTAAGAAAAATTATCCAAACGCAGCAACTTGGAGCAGTTCTACTTGGCAAATGGGAGCAATGTTTGGACCTGCATTAGCTGGAATTTCTATCGGAATAATTGGTGTGCATTGGTCAATGTGTTTAGTATTTGCTTGTACGTTATTTGCGTTACTTTGGTTGACCCAAATTTCGAAAAAGCCAATTTTGAATCCAAAAATAGGGGAGCCAATTTTTCAAAGTTTAAAAGAAGGTGTGAAATTTGTATTTACCAATAAGACCATTTTAGGAGCTATTTCATTGGATATGTTTGCTGTTTTGTTTGGTGGAGCAGTAGCTTTGTTGCCCATTTTTGCTCAAGATATTTTAAAAGTAGGCTCAGAAGGCTTTGGTGTTTTGCGAGCAGCTCCAGCCGTTGGTTCAATCTTAACGATGTTGATTGCGGCTTATTTTTCGCTGAATAAAAATGCTGGAGTGAAGTTATTATCCGCTATTTTTATATTTGGAGTTTGTATTATTGTTTTTGGATTATCTGAAATATTTTGGATTTCGGTACTGGCTTTATTTTTAAGTGGCGTTGCTGATGGTGTATCGGTAGTGATTAGAAATACGATCTTACAATTACACACGCCTGATAATATGCGCGGTAGAGTTTCTTCTGTGAATTCAATTTTTGTAGGTTCTTCAAATGAATTAGGTGCTTTTGAAAGTGGTGTAACAGCTAAATTATTTGGAGTTGTTCGGGCGGTGGTTTTTGGTGGTTGTATGACTATTGGAATCGTTGTAGTAACCGCTTTGATTTCGCCTTCTTTTAGAAAATTAGATTTAGAAAAAGAAGTTGAAGCATTGGAAAAAAATACAGAAAATTAATTTTTGAATTCTTTCAATTCCATTTTTTCGCCATCAAAAACGCCATAGGTAAAATAGCCAATCCAATCGCCTAAGTTTACGTATTTCGAATTTTCGGTTAATTCAATTTCCAATGGCAAATGTCGGTGACCAAAAACGAAGAAATTGTACTCTTTTGTTGCTAACTTTCGTTTACAATATTGAACTAACCATTCGTTTTCTTCACCTAAATATTTTACATCTTCTGCTCCAGAAATCAATTTGTTTTTTACTGATAAATATTGGGCTAATTTCACACCAATATCAGGATGCAACCAACGAAATAACCATTTTGAAAACGGATTGGTAAACACTTTCTTCATTCGTTTGTAACCCATGTCGCCAGGGCCTTTTCCATCACCATGACCAATTAAGAATGTTTTACCATTAAACGTGAATTCTTGATTGTCGTGATAAACAGGAATGTTTAACTCTTTTTGGAAATAATCGCCCATCCATAAGTCGTGATTTCCTACAAAAAAATAGATTGGAATGCCAGAATCTTTAATTTCAGCTAATTTGCCTAAAACTCTTACGAATCCTTTTGGAACAACGGTTTTGTATTCGAACCAAAAATCGAATAAATCACCTAATAAAAAAATTGCATCGGCATCTTTCTTTATTTCATCTAACCAAGCGACAAATTTTTGCTCTCTTGGAAAACTTAACTCAGTTGTTGGTGCTCCAAAATGTTGGTCTGATGCGAAATAGATTTTTGAATTTGATTTCAAGTTGTTGTTTTTATATTGTTTTTACAAAAATACGTAAAATATGCCGTGTTAAAAAACACATTTTGTCGGATATATGTTACATTTCATCGATAGATGTGTTCTAAATAATATTTATTGTTAACTTTGGGAAATTAATCAAACCATAACAAAATATTAACATAATGAAAAAACTATTACTTTTTTTCATGTCTATTTTTTCCGTTTTAAGTTACGGTCAGTTCCCTGAAGGATTTGAAGGGGCTACGTTTCCACCGACTGGATGGATAAGATTTGACAATGGAATTGGAACGGCTCAACAATGGGATGAGACTACTACAACAGCTTTGGTATTCGCAGGAACAAAAGCTGCTTTCTTAAATAGAGAAAATGTCGTTTCTGGATTAGCAGAGGATTGGCTTGTTACTTCACAAGTTCTTGTGCCTGCAAATGGTCAGTTGCGTTTTTACACAAAATTAACTCAAGCTGGTGATCAAGGGAGTGTCTATACAATAAGAGTATCTACCGCTTCTCAAAATCTTCCTGCAGATTTTACAACTGTACGAACTTGGACTGAGCCTCAAATAATGGATGATGATGATATGGGGGATTCTGGCTCAACTTTAGCTCAACAATCTACATACTTACAAAAGAGTGTTAACTTGAGTGCTTATGCAGGTCAAAATGTTTATATTGCTTTTGTAATGTCAAATGACAACGGAGATAGATGGTGTGTTGATAATGTGAATGTTGATCAACAATGTTTAGTTAATACAGCATTGTCTGCTACTCCATTAGCAACATCTGCTTTGCTTTCGTGGACATCATCAAGTACAGGTCCATGGGAGATTGAATATGGTCCTGTTGGTTTCACTCAAGGAACTGGAACAATTGTTTCTGCTGCTACCAATGTGAATTTCAATTTATCTCCTCTAACACCTTTAACAGAATATACTTACTATGTAAGATCGTTGTGCGCTACAGATAATATTAGTCCATGGTCAACAGGTTTTGATTTTACTACTTCTGCATTGCCGCCAGGATGTGGTGGAAATTTCGTTGATGACGGAGGTGCAGCAGGGAATTATCCTAATAACCAAGATTATGTAATTACAATTTGTCCTGATAATCCAGGTGATTATGTAACTGTTAATTTTACTTCTTTTTTTACTGAGACTTCTTATGACAAATTATATGTTTATGATGGTAACTCAACTGCTGCTCCACAAATTTCAAGTGGTAACCCAGGAGGTTTTGGTCCTGTTACTTTACCAGGAGGATTTTGGGGTAATTTGAATGCAGCACTTCCTGGTCCATTTGAAGGAACAAGTGCTTCAGGATGTATTACTTTTAGATTTGTTAGTGATGGAATTATCAACAATCCAGGATGGACTGCAAATATTGTTTGTCAGCCTTTCCCTTCTTGTCCTAAACCAACTAATATAACAGCAAATGCAATTTCTTCTTCAAGTATAGTTGTAAACTGGACAAATAATGCGCCATCAGCTACACAGTGGGAAGTAATATGGGTGCCAGCGGGTTCTCCAGCTCCGCTTCCAACAGATACAGGTGCAATAACAACGGACCCTGCTACTTATACAATTACAGGATTACCTTCATCAACTACTTATGATATTTATGTGAGAGCAATATGTGCATCAGGTACTGATGTAGGACCATGGTCAACTGTTCATGCAACTGCAGCAACTAATCCTGATTATTGTGCAGGTGATCATTTCTATGATTTGGGTGGACCTTCTGGGAACTATCCTAATAATGCTAATTCAGTTGTAACAATTTGTCCAGAAAATCCTGGAGATGTTGTAACTGTATATTTTAATTCATTTGAATTAATTAGTAGTATTGGAGATGCTTTAACAATTTATGATGGAAATGACACAACTGGTGCAATCGTTGGGACTTATTTTGGAACTAATATTATATCTTCTTATACTTCAACATCTCCAACTGGGTGTTTAACTTTTTCTTTTGTATCTAATGCCTCACAAAATGCACCAGGTTGGGACGCAACAATTATTTGTGGACCACCATGTCCAGCAATTACATCGGTTTTAAACAGTACTGTTCCTGCAGCTGGTTCAGAAAATACTATTAGAATTTGTCCAGGAGCAAGTGTTGAGTTCAATGGTAGTGGAACATTTGCAGATCCATCTGGGGCTGCTGGAGCTACTTATGAATGGAATTTTGATGATGGTTCAACTGCTACAGGGACTACAGCTTCACATGTATTCGCAAACGAAGGTATTTATTTAGTAAATTTAACAATTGTTGATGCTAATGGTTGTAGAAATAATAATGCATTAAACCAAAAAGTGTATGTTTCTACTACACCAGTATTTACAGGATCTGCTGCATTCGATGATGAGATTTGTTTAGGGCAAAGTACTACTATTACAGGAGTTTCAGCTCCTGTGCCTTTTGTTAGGGAATGTGCTCCACCAGTTAGTGGTACAACTTTCTTACCGGACGGTAGTGGTGTTTCATATCAAACAACTGTGCCTGTTGATTGTTTCCCTTTTGGAAGTACTATTACATCAGCAAGTCAAATTACATCAGTTTGTTTAGATATGGAGCATTCATATCTTGGAGATTTAGAAATAAGATTGGTAAGTCCTAACGGACAGTCAATCATCTTAAAAGCCTATCCAGGTGGTGGTGGGACTTATTTAGGTTGTCCATTAGATGATCCTGCTGTAGGGCCTGGTACAGGAAGAACATATTGTTTTACTCCAACAGCTACTACATTATTAGTTAATGGAGCAACGACAAATTGTGGAACTCCTTCTGGTGCATCTATTAATGCAGGGAACTATATGCCTGTTCAGCCATTTTCAAATTTAGTTGGAAGTCCTTTAAATGGAAACTGGTCTTTAATTGTAACTGATAATTTAGGAATTGATAATGGATATATATTCTCTTGGGGTATAAACTTCGATAGTTCTATTTTACCAACTGATTATGCATTTACTCCAACAATTGATTCTTCAAACTGGACTCCAGATCCAAGTATTGTTTCAACTACTGGAAGTACAATAACAGTAACTCCTACAGTTGTTGGAACTAATTGTTACACTTATAATGTAACAGATAATTTTGGGTGTACATACTCAGAACAAGTTTGTATCGAAGTATTGCCAGGTGTCAGTTTAACGGATTTAACAGCTTCTGCTCCGCTTTGTGTTGGAGAAGATGGAAGTTTTACTTTTGAAGGATCACCTAATACATCGGTAACATACAACATTGATGGAGGTTCAGATCAAACAATTGTCTTAGATGCTGCAGGTAATGCTACAATTTCTTTGACAGGTTTAACAGCTTCAACAACATTAAATGCTACTTACATCACGGCTCCACCAATTCCAACTACTGGAAATGTAATTTCAACAGTAGGTGGTGTTAATCCAAATAATTCTATAGGTGCTATTTCAGCCGTTGGAACTACTGCAAATACAACAAATTCAACAACAGTAAATGCAGCTAACTCTTTAGTAACATTAACTCTTGCAAATGAGTTGCCTCCTGGAACTCCAATTATTGTGAGTATTGCAAGAAATAATAACGCAGGAAGTGTAACAATTTCTGATGGAGTTAATAGTTTAACATTTAATGGAACTACATATCCTGGAGCATTAAATATTTTACAACATGTTAGTTTTACCACGGGAACATTCACAGATGTTATAACAATAACTAGAAACAATGGTAATACATACGTAGATGGTATTTCTTACAGCTATAATGAATTAGGTTGTGATGCGCCATTATCAATGACAGAAACTATTGTTGTTAATCCTGTCCCAGCAGTTAATACAATAACACATGCAATAGCATTGTGTGATGGTAATAACGCAGTATTTACTATACAAGGAACATCTAATACGACAGTAACATACACTATTAATGGTGGAGCTCCTACGGCAATAACATTAGATGCTACTGGACAGGGTGTTGTAACAGTTTCATCTGTTTCTTCAGATGTAACATTGTCAGTTTCTCAAGCGCAAATAGGTTCTTGTATAACTCCACTTTCATTATCTGAAGTTATTACAGTAAATGCATTACCGTTTGTAACATCTTTAACTTCAAACACTCCAATTTGTGAAACTCAAGACGCAGTATTTACAATTGTAGGTACACCTAATGCAACTGTTACTTACTCAATAAATGGGGGTGCTTCTAGTACTGTGGTTTTAAACGCATCAGGAAATGCGACAGTAACACAAACTAATGCGTTAAGTAATGTTACAATTAGCTTATCAAGTATTAATGATGGTGTTTGTAATGCTGTATTGACAAATTCTGAAACAGTAATTGTTAATCCAAGTCCTTCTATTCCAACGTTAACTTCTATTTCAGAATCAGTTTGTATTGGAGAAGATGTTATTTTTAACGTTTCTGGTTCTGCAAATTCTACAATAACATATACAATCAATGGAGGTTCGAACCAAACACTTGTTCTTGACGGTGCTGGAAATGCTACAATTACTATTCCTGCAGCAACAATTACAACAATGGTTGAATTACAAGATGTTATGGAAGGTTCTTGTACGCTCACATTGTCAATTTCTGAAGACGTAATCGTAGAGACTTGTACCATTCAAAAAGGAATTTCTCCTAATAATGATGGTAGAAATGATAACTTCGATCTATCAGGTTATAATGTTAGTAAATTAGAGATTTTCAATAGATATGGTACAATAGTTTACAGTAAAAATAATTATGAAGACGAATGGTATGGTCAATCTGATAATGGGAATGAATTGCCAGATGGAACTTATTATTTTGTAATTAAGTTTACCGATATTGAAACTAAAACAGGTTGGATTTATATTAACAGAGAACAATAATAAAATGATTGGCTATCATTTTCTTGATAGCCAACTTTTTTAAAAATAAATAAAATGAAGAAACTATATTTAGTAGCTTTAGTTGTAATTGCCTCATGGGTAGATTTACACGCACAACAAGATCCACATTATACGCAATATATGTATAATATGAATGTTATTAATCCAGCTTATGCAGGTAGTAAAGAGAATCTATCAATAGGATTATTGTATAGAAAACAATGGGTTGAAATAGAAGATGCACCTACAACATTTACATTGTCTGGACATTCACCAGTAGGTAAAAATGTTGGATTAGGATTATCTGTTATTTCTGATAAAATTGGTCCTGTTGAAGAAAATAATATTTATGGAGACTTTTCATATACACTTAATTTAGGTGGCGAGCATAAATTAGCTTTTGGTATTAAAGCTGGTATAACGCTACATCAAGTTGGATTATATAGTGATATCTATAATACTTTGCCAAACCCTAATGACCCTGCATTCTCTGCAGACACAAACAATAGTTATTTTAACTTAGGTTCTGGATTGTTTTACTACACAAACAAATATTATTTAGCATTTTCTGTTCCTAATATGATGAAATCAAAACATTTAGATTTTGATGGTCGTGAATTTGGATCAGAAACATCACATTACTTCTTAACAGGGGGATATGTGTTTGATGTTTCTCAAAATATTAAATTTAAGCCTTTCTTTATGTTAAAATCAGCATTTGATGCTCCTTCTTCTTTGGATGTTTCGACAAATTTTTTATTCAATGAAAAATTTGAAGCTGGCTTAACTTATCGTTTAGATGATAGTTTTGGTGCTATGGTAAACTATGCTATAACTCCAAATGTTAAGATTGGATATGCATACGATCACATTGTATCTGATTTGAATGTGACAACACCTTCATCTCATGAGTTTATCTTGTTGTTTGATTTGAACTTCCCGAAAAAGGTATCAAGTTCTCCAAGATTTTTCTAACCTAAAAGCGATAACGACATGAAAAAAATATATTTAACATTGAGTTTTGTAATCGCAAGTGGTTTACTTAGTGCACAAAACAAAGATACCAAGACAGCAGATAAATTATTCGACAGATATGAATATGTTGATGCTGCTAAAGAATATTTAAAATTAACAGAAAAAGGTAAAGCAGATAACTATGTTTATAAGCAATTAGCAGATAGTTATTATAATGTTTTTAATACCAAAGAAGCTGTTAAATGGTTTGCAAAAGCAACCGAAGAAAAGCAAGATGCTGAAACGTATTACAAATATGCTCAAATGTTAAAAGCTGAAGGTAATTACGCTGAAGCTGATAAACAAATGAAACAATTTGCAAGTTTAGCACCTAACGATCAAAGAGCTAAGACATTTAACTCAAATCCACAATATTTGCCAACTTTAAAAAGTCAAGCTAAATTATATGATGTGGTAAAATCTGATATCAGCAGTGATAAAACAGATTTTGGTGCAGTTTTAACTAATGATAATAACGTTTACTTTTCAAGTTCTAGAAATACTTCCAAGAAAAACAGTAATTGGAATGAAGAGCCGTATTTAGATTTATATAAAGCAACTTACAACGCTAATAAAACAATTAGTGAAGCTGTAGCTGTTGATAATTTGAATACAAGATGGCATGATGGCCCAGCGTCAGTTAGTTCTGATGGAAGTGTAATGTATTATGGAAGCGAAAGTTTCAACGAAAAAGAATACGTAAAAGACAAAGAAAAGAAAGCAAAATTTGGTAAAATTTATCTTTACAAAGCTACTAATTCTGGGGGTTCTTGGTCTAATAGCAAACCATTACCTTTTAATAATGCTGCCTATGATGTAAGAAACCCAAGTATTAGCAAAGATGGAAAAACGTTATACTTTTCTTCAAATATGCCTGGTGGTATGGGTGGAGAAGACATATGGAAAGTATCTGTTAATGGTGACGAATATGGAACTCCTGAAAATTTGGGAGCAAAAATTAACACAGAAGCTAATGAAAGTTTCCCTTTTATTACAGATGACAATGTACTTTTCTTTTCATCAAACGGAAAGCAAGGATTCGGAGGTTTAGATGTTTTTAAAATTGATTTGAGCAAAGGCACAGATGCTGTAAATGTTGGAGCGCCTGTTAATACTGAAAAAGACGATTTCGCATTTACTTACAATACTGCTAAAAAAGTAGGATTCTTCTCAAGTAATAGAGGTGGAAATGACGATATATATATAGCTGATCCAGTTTGTGGTGTTCAAGCAATTGCAATTGTAAAAGACGCAAAAACAGGTAATGTAATTGAAAGTGCTAACGTTGTTTTAGTTGATGCTAAAGAAAAAGTTGTTGGTAATCAATCTACAGGTAGCAATGGAAAATCTTCTTTTGGCGTAAATTGTAATATGCCTTATAATTTCCAAGTTTCTAAACAAGGTTATGAAAGTGCAGTTGGAGAAGTTGCTAAAACTGATGGAGGAGAAGTTGTTGTTGAAATTTCAATGCAACCAATCTTACCTATCATCACAGAAAAAGAAGTTATTTTACAACCTATTTTCTTTGAGTTCAACAAAAGTAACATTACACAACAAGGTGCAGCAGAATTGGATAAGTTAGTCCAAGTTATGGTTGAACACCCTAATATGGTAATTTTTGCAAAATCACATACTGATAGCAGAGGTAGTGATAAATACAATCTAAATTTATCTGACAGAAGAGCAAAATCTACAGTTCAGTATTTAGTTTCTAAAGGAATTGCTAAGGATAGAATTTCAGGACAAGGATTTGGAGAAAGCGAACCAAAAGTAACTTGTGATAATTGTACTGAAGAAGAACATGCACAAAACAGAAGAAGTGAATTCTTAATTGTTAAGAAATAATAATTAAGAAATTTTATAATAAAAAAGGCAACTGAAAAGTTGCCTTTTTTTATTTATTTTAAAGTCCTTTGTTTGCCGTTCCAGAAGCAATCCAAGACGATACAATTCCTAATATAATAATTGTTGACAACACAATTAAAATGTTGCTCCACTCAAATAAAACAGGATAAGGCATCGATGGAGTAATCATTATAAAAGAAAATTGTTGTTGTAATATAACAATTCCTATTGCTAATGCTAAGCCTATAAATAAGCCAAAAAGCGTAATAATAATGCCTTGTGTAAAGAAAATATTTCGAATCGAATTTTTAGTTACACCAATATTATAAAGTGTTTTCAAATTATCTCTTTTGTCAATAATAATCATCACAATTGCTCCTGCTAAACAAAACAAAGTCAAAATAACAACTAATGTACTAAAAAGATAAATGAACAAATTTTCAGATTGTAGCATTTTATAGAGCGAATCATTTAATTGTGCCCTATTTTTTATTTTAATGTTTTCACCAAAAATAGTTTCTAAATCATTTCTAATTTCTTCCTCATTACTATTTGGTGTGGTTTTGATTTCTAAATTCGTAAACTGATTAGATTGTAAACCCAATAAATTTTGAGCTAAAGCAACATCACAAAAAACATACTTTCCATCTAACTCCTCATTAATAGAGTAAATTCCCGAAGGAAAAAGTAACGATTTATTAAAAGCTTCATCTGGATTTTCAATATTTCCTTTTCCAGGTTTTGGAGCAAAAACTTCTAATGCATTATTGAAATCAAACAATCCTAAAGCTAATTTTCTACTGATTTCTGCTCCAACAACAACATCTTCAGAGTTTGGTTCAATCCAATCACCAGCATACAAATGATTTTTAAAGTCATTTACTTTTGTATAATTATTGTCAACACCTTTTATATGTGCAACAATTTCTTTTTCGCTGTATAAAAAATAAACGCGTTCTTCTGCAATTTTGCTAAAAGAGGAAATGTTTTTGTTTGATTTTAATTGTTCTTCTTGCGCCTTAGATATTGTAAAAAACTTTCCAGTTGTGGTTTCTAATCTTAAATCAGGATCAGTCGCATTTGCAAAGTTTAAAGTAAATTCTTTTAATCCGCTAAAAACAGATAAAAAAATAAATAATGCCATAGTACTTGCTATAATTCCAACAGAAGCAATGCCAGTAATAATATTTATGGCTTTGTTCTTGCTAAAACTAATAGCATAACGTTTGGCTATATAAAATGAAAGGTTCAAATTATGATTTCTTTCTTTTTTCTAACAAGTCCGGATTTTCAATTGGGTTTTCTTCTCCAGTTAACGCTTTGTCAATTTTTTCAATGTAATCTAAACTGTCATCGATGTAAAAAATCAAATTTGGTACTTTACGCAATTGATTTTTAACACGTTGTGCTAAATCGTGTTTGATTAATGGAGCATTACTTTTAACTGCGGCTAAAATTTCCCCTGCTTTTTCTGTTGGAAAAATACTTAAATGCACCTTTGCAATAGATAAATCTGAAGTTACATTCACTTTAGAAACCGAAATCACTAAATTGTTAATATTATTTTTACGGATTTCACCTTGCAAAATTGATACCAAATCATTTTGCAAAAGCGCACCTATTTTTTTTTGTCTATTTGTTTCCATTTGGCAAAAATACGACTTTTCTATTAATAATTTAGAAGCGAAGGGCTTGTTCGGTTTTGTTATTCATTTTCCCGCTTTTAACTACAATCTTTTTATAATTCAAAGTTTTTATAACCTTTGAATTATAAAAAGGATTTCCGCGACAATCAGGGCTATATAGCAAGACTTTTTGTTTTTTTGTTAACTTTGTATAACAAATTTAAACTAATGAGAAAAATAGAACATATTGGTATTGCTGTAAAAAGTTTAGAAACGTCAAATTTGCTTTTCGAAAAATTATTTGGTCAACCACCTTATAAACAAGAAGAAGTTGTTAGCGAAGGAGTGAAAACATCATTTTTTATGAATGGGCCAAACAAGATCGAATTGTTAGAAGCAACAAATCCGGATAGCCCAATTGCAAAATTTATCGATAAAAAGGGAGAGGGAATCCATCACATCGCTTTTGACGTATATGATATTGAAGAAGAGATGATGAGATTGAAAAACGAAGGTTTTATCGTGTTGAATGAAGTGCCCAAAAAAGGTGCAGATAATAAATTAGTTGCTTTTCTTCATCCTAAAGGAACAAATGGGGTTTTAATTGAGCTTTGTCAGGAAATAAAATAATCTTTTAAAAAAAGATTTGCGTGCAATAAAAATTAGTAGTAATATTGCAACCTCAAACTGGTCCTATAGCTCAGTTGGTTAGAGCACCTGACTCATAATCAGGTGGTCCCTGGTTCGAGCCCAGGTGGGACCACTTTAGTTTGAAAATTTGACAGAATATCGTTACAAAAACTAAATTTTAAGTTTTTTTTAAGTTTTTTTGTTAAAATAACTTGTAAAGTATAAAAATATTTATATTTTCGTATTATATAATTAAGTTAAACAATTGCAAATATTAACTTATTATTAAATAATAACCTTTCTTAATTGAAAAGCAAATATAATTAATACTTTTACGCCCAATAAAACAAAACTATGAATAAAATTTTAACCTTAATAGTGGTGCTTTTTAGCGTTCAAGCAGCAATTGCGGCTAATCCAACACCACCACCACCAACGCCACCCCCACCACCTGGTTTGCCTATAGATGGTAGTTTGGTTGTGCTATTTTTTATAGCATTAGTAACAGGTTATTATTTGTCTAAAAAATATATCTCAACAAAAAAAGGCTCTTTGTAAGAGCCTTTTTTATTTTCTTAATTCATTCAATCTACTTACGTATTTTCCAATTACATCGAATTCTAAATTTACTTTTGTGCCAATTTTAAAAGTATTAAAATTAGTATGATCATAAGTGTAAGGAATAATGGCAACACTAAAAGAGTTTAATTCTGAATTCACCACAGTCAAACTTGTTCCGTTTACAGTAATTGAGCCTTTTTCAATTGTAATATTATTTAATGATGCATCGTATTCAAATGTAAAAACCCAACTTCCGTTTGCTTCTTTAATATTAGTGCAAGTTCCAGTTTGATCCACGTGTCCTTGAACAATATGTCCGTCAAGTCTGTCTCCTAGTTTCATGGCGCGTTCTAAATTTACAACATCACCCACACTCCAAGTTCCAATAGAAGTCTTATCGATAGTTTCTTTAATCGCAGTTACAGTGTAATTTTTATTTTCAATTTTTACAACGGTTAAGCAAATGCCATTATGAGCTACACTTTGGTCAATTTTTAATTCGTGCGTAATTTCTGATTCTACCGTTAAGTGCAGATTTTCCTGATCTTTTTCGATTTCTTTTATAATTCCGAGGGTTTCTATAATTCCGGTAAACATAACTGATTTAATTTTACTAAATTTGCACATCAAAAGTAAGCAATAAATCACATTTGTCATGGTTAAAAAAGCAGAAAATATAATTGTTGGAATTTCGATTGGAGATTTAAATGGTATTGGAAGCGAGGTTATTTTAAAAACATTTGAAGACACTCGAATGTTAGAATTGTGTACGCCTGTAATTTTTGCGAATGTAAAAATCGTTTCTTTTTTAAAGAAAGAATTAAAGTTAGATGTTGCTATTCATGGAATTGATAAATTAGAACAATTAGTTGTTGGAAAAATCAATGTATTGAACGTTTGGCGCGAAGGTGTGAATTTAGAATTCGGAAAAAATGATGATGTTGTAGGAAGTTATGCTATAAAATCTTTTGTAGCGGCTACTAAAGCCTTGAAAGAAGGTTTGGTTGATGTTTTGGTAACAGCACCTATAAATAAGTATAACATTCAATCCGAAGAATTTAAATTTCCAGGTCATACCGATTATTTAGATAAAGAATTAGAAGGCGACGCTTTAATGTTGATGGTTCACGATGATTTACGTGTTGGGCTACTTACTGATCACGTTCCAGTGAATGAAGTAGCGAAGCATTTGAACGAAAAATTAATTTCGAGTAAAATTAAAACCATCATTCAAACCTTAAAACAAGATTTTGAAATTGAAAAACCAAAAGTTGCTGTTTTGGGATTGAATCCGCATTCTGGTGATAATGGTGTTATTGGTCAAGAAGAAGAAAAAATTATTAAACCAGCATTAAAAAAATTATTTGAAGCGGGGAATATGGTTTTCGGACCTTTTCCAGCGGACGGATTTTTTGGTTCGGCTCAATATGAAAAATACGATGCGGTAATTGCAACTTATCATGATCAAGGATTGATTCCTTTCAAAACGTTGTCGTTTGGTAACGGAGTGAATTATACAGCAGGGTTAAATAAAATTAGAACTTCTCCCGATCACGGAACTGCATATGAAATTGCAGGTAAAGGAGTGGCTAATCACGAGTCATTTAAAGAGGCAGTTTATTTAGCAATTGATATTTATAATAAAAGAAATGACTATCAAGAGCTGATTAAAAACCCTTTAAAAACAAAAGAAAAACAGTTATAAACAAAAAAATGTTCACAACTGGTTTGAATTTGTAAATATTTTATATCTTTGCACACCTTTTAAAAAGGTAAAACTGTTGTTATGAATGATTTAAAAGAATATTTAATACCATTCGTGGGATTAAAAATAGGGAAGCATCAGTTTGATTATCAAATAGATAATACGTTCTTTAAGAGCTTTGATTACGACGAATTTAATGCCGTTTCGGTCAAAGTAGATATTGTTTTAGAGAAGAAAAGTACAATGCTTGAACTCGATTTTAAGCACAAAGGAACAGTAAATGTACCTTGCGATGTGTCTGGAGAAGAGTTCGATTTGCCAATTAAAGGAAAATTAAAACTTTTAGTTAAGTTTGGAGATGCCTTTAATGATGAGAATGAGGAGTTGCTCATTTTGCCTCATGGTGAATTTCAAGTAAATGTAGCGCAATATATATATGAGTCTATTATATTGTCAGTTCCTTTACGAAGAGTACATCCAGGTGTTAAAGATGGTTCTTTAACGGATGTAATTGAAAAACTGGAATCGCTTTCTCCAAAAGAAAACAAAAAAGAAGAACAGCAAAATAATGATATTGACCCTAGATGGGAGAATTTAAAAAAACTATTAACGGATAAATAAAATAGAACAATGGCACATCCTAAGAGAAGACAGTCGTCTACAAGAAGAGATAAAAGAAGAACACATTACAAAGCGACAGTTGCTCAAATCGCAACATGTCCAATAACTGGTGAGGCACACTTATACCACAGAGCTTACTGGCATGAAGGTAAAATGTACTACAGAGGTCAAGTTGTAATTGACAAAGCAGAAGCAGTAGCTTAATTGCACTAAAAAATAGAGAAAACTCTCACATTGTGAGAGTTTTTTTGTTAACTACCAGTTTGTTACATATTTATAGTAATGGATAGGAATGTTTTGAATTTTTTTTTGTAATTTCCACCACTTTTCGAATCAAAAAAATTCGATAAGAAAAAATAACCTTTATGACTAAAATAACAGCAGCTATTACCGCTATTGGTTCGTATGTTCCTGACTTTGTTTTATCAAATCAAGTGTTGGAAACATTGGTAGATACCAATGACGAATGGATTACCACTCGTACAGGAATTAAAGAAAGAAGATTATTAAAAGAAGAAGGCAAAGGTACTTCTTATATGGCAATTAAAGCCGCTCTAAACCTCTTAGAGAAAGCCAATCTGGATCCTAAAGAAATTGATTTAGTGATTATGGCAACGGCAACACCAGATATGCCTGTAGCTTCAACTGGAGTTTATGTTGCTACAGAAATCGGAGCAACTAACGCATTTGCATTTGATTTACAAGCAGCTTGTTCAAGTTTCCTTTATGGGATGTCAACAGCTTCAGCATATATAGCTTCTGGAAAATATAAAAAAGTTTTATTAATTGGGGCAGATAAGATGTCTTCAATTATCGATTATACTGATAGAGCAACATGTATCATTTTTGGAGATGGAGCAGGTGCAGTTTTATTTGAACCAAATACTGAAGGTTTGGGATTACAAGATGAAATCTTAAAAAGCGATGGAATTGGTAGAGAATTCTTAAAAATTGAAGCGGGTGGTTCTATTTTACCTCCTTCAGAAGAAACCGTTAAAAACAAACAACATTTTGTTTTCCAAGACGGAAAAACGGTTTTCAAATACGCTGTTTCAGGAATGGCTGATGTGAGTGAGAAAATCATGCAAAGAAACAATTTATCTCACGACGATATTAATTGGTTAGTAGCGCATCAGGCAAACAGAAGAATTATCGATGCTACTGCAAATCGCATGGAGTTAGACGAATCTAAAGTTCTAATCAACATTCAAAAATACGGAAATACCACTTCGGCAACCCTACCGTTATTATTATCAGATTTTGAAAACCAACTGAAAAAAGGAGATAACATTATCTTTGCAGCTTTTGGTGGCGGATTCACATGGGGTGCTATCTATTTAAAATGGGCTTACACTAAATAAAAACAAACTAAACTAAATCAAATATTATGGATATTAGAGAGATTCAAAACCTAATCAAATTTGTAGCAAAATCAGGAGCTACAGAAGTAAAATTAGAAATGGACGATTTTAAAATCACCATAAAAACAACTGCTGAAGGAACAGAAAGCACAACTACTTATGTGCAACAAATGCCAATGCAAGCTACACCTCAAATGGTAGCACCTCAAGTAGTGGCACAACCAACTGTTTCTGACACAGTTGCTGCGCCAACATCAGACGATAACGCAAAATACATTACTGTTAAATCGCCAATTATAGGTACTTTTTATAGAAAACCAGCTCCAGATAAACCTATGTTTGTTGAAGTAGGGTCAACAATTGGAAAAGGAGATGTTCTTTGTGTAATTGAAGCAATGAAATTATTCAACGAAATTGAATCAGAAGTTTCTGGTAAAATTGTAAAAGTTTTGGTGGACGATTCTTCACCGGTTGAATTTGATCAACCTTTATTCTTAGTTGATCCATCTTAATAAAGTTAGAAGTTAGAAGTTGGAAGTTAGAAGTTTTCTTTCTTCATAATTGTCTAATTGACACATTGTCTAATTATCTAATTAAAAAAACATGTTTAAAAAAATATTAATTGCCAATAGAGGTGAAATTGCACTACGTGTAATTAGAACCTGTAGAGAAATGGGCATCAAAACGGTAGCGGTTTATTCAACAGCAGATGCTGATAGTTTGCATGTAAAATTTGCAGACGAGGCTGTTTGTATTGGGCCGCCTCCAAGTAATTTATCGTACTTAAAAATGTCTAATATTATAGCTGCTGCAGAAATTACAAATGCAGACGCTATTCACCCAGGTTACGGATTTTTATCTGAAAACGCTAAATTTTCTAAGATTTGTCAAGAACATGGTATTAAATTTATTGGAGCTTCTCCAGAAATGATTGATCGTATGGGAGACAAAGCATCTGCAAAATCAACCATGATTGAAGCTGGTGTTCCATGTGTTCCGGGTTCTGAAGGTATTTTAGAAGATTTTGAACAAGCTAAAAAAGTAGCTAAAGAAATCGGTTATCCTGTAATGATGAAAGCTACTGCAGGTGGTGGTGGAAAAGGGATGAGAGCTATTTGGAAAGAAGACGAATTATTGAAAGCATGGGAAAGTGCTCGTCAAGAAGCAGCAGCAGCCTTCGGAAACGATGGAATGTATATGGAAAAGCTTATCGAAGAGCCCCGTCATATTGAAATTCAAGTAGTTGGAGATTCTTATGGAAAAGCGTGTCACCTTTCGGAAAGAGATTGTTCTGTACAACGTCGTCATCAAAAGTTAACAGAAGAAACTCCTTCACCTTTTATGACAGATGAATTACGTGAAAAAATGGGAACTGCTGCAGTTAAAGCAGCAGAATACATTAAATACGAAGGAGCTGGAACAGTAGAATTTTTGGTTGACAAACACAGAAATTTCTATTTCATGGAAATGAATACACGTATTCAAGTTGAACACCCAATTACGGAACAAGTTGTTGATTATGACTTAATTCGTGAGCAAATAATGGTTGCGGCAGGAATTCCAATTTCAGGAAAAAACTATTATCCACAATTGCACTCAATAGAATGTCGTATTAATGCTGAAGATCCGTATAATGATTTTCGCCCTTCTCCAGGTAAAATTACGGTTTTACATGCGCCAGGAGGACACGGAGTGCGTTTAGATACGCATGTTTATGCAGGATATACAATTCCGCCAAATTATGACTCTATGATAGCTAAGTTGATTACAACCGCTCAAACCAGAGAAGAAGCAATTAACAAAATGAAGCGTGCGTTAGATGAATTCGTAATTGAAGGAATCAAAACTACAATTCCATTTCATAGACAATTAATGGATGAACCAGATTATGTAGCTGGGAATTATACCACAAAATTTATGGAATCTTTCGTAATGAAAGAACAAGAATAAAATAAAAAAAGCGATTTCAATTGAAATCGCTTTTTTTATTTAGTTATCTTCCGCATACCATTCGGCAAAAGAAGTTTCTGTTTCTTGAAGTTTTAATGAATGTAATTCGATGTTTTCGGGTAATAAGTTTTTAATTTTATTAGAAAAATCAATTACCATATTTTCACTTGTAGGTTGATAATCTACTAAAATTACATCGTGACCTCTCGATTGAAGCTCGTTGGCTAATTCTATATGTGGTGTGTTTTTGTTGAAAACTGTTGCGTGATCAAAGACGTCAACAATTTGTTCTTTTACGATTTTTTTTAAATCACCAAAATCGATTACCATTCCATATTTTACATTATTTGTATCTGTAATAGGTCTACCAATGACTGTTACAGAAAGTTTGTAACTATGACCGTGGACATTTTTGCATTTACCATCATAGCCATATAAAGCGTGACCGGTTTCAAAGTTAAATTGTTTTGTAATTCTAATTTTTGACATAATTTACAATTTATTGGTCAAGATTTTTTTCTTTTTTCTTAGCTCTATAATATAAAAAATAAGCTAAGCCTGCTAAAACGGCAACAGGTACAAATGAACCAATTAATACACCAATTTGATATGTTCCGTCGGGGTCATTTTTTATTTTTTCTTCTATGTTTACTTGCTGTAATGCGATAATTAAACTTTTCATTTCTTAAATTTTTCTAATGCTTGTTTGGTAAAGTTTGATAAAACTAATCGTCCAGAAATTGAAGCTCTTTCATATAATAAGCTGTCCCAGTGGTTTGTTCCTTCCCAAAACACTTTTTTCATTTCAACTAAAGCTTCTGGATTATAGGATGAAAGTTCAAGGGTAAAGTTTCTTAAATTTTCGTCTAACAATTCTATTGTTTCAAAAACTTCGGTAAATAAACCTTTTTCATTTGCCCATTGAGCCGTTTTCCATAAAGTAGGTGTAAGTGTCATTTCGGTAAAAGCTGTTTTTCCGATTTTTCTACTTACGGCAGGTTCAATTACAAAAGGGCCAATTCCAATAGCAATTTCTGATAATTTTATGGCACTATTATTAGTTGCAAAAGTATGATCACATGCTGCAGCTAAACCTACACCACCACCAACTGCTTTACCATGAATTCTTCCAATAATTGGTTTTGTGCATTTTCGCATAGCGTTAATTACATTTGCAAATCCTGAAAAAAACAGATTTCCATCTTTTTCATTTGAAATTGAAAGCAGTTCATCGAAAGAGGCTCCTGCACAAAAGGCACCTGTTCCTTCGCTTTTTAAAATAATCACGGAAACGGTATCTAAACTACTTAAATAGTTAATTTCTGAAGTTAATTTTTGTAATAAATTACTCGGAAATGAATTGCTTGCTGGATGTGAAAAACATACCGTAGCAATTTTATTTTCATCAATTATAGTTGAAAGATTTCCTAATTCCATTTTTATCTTTTTAAACTAAAGTGTGATTTAAACTCTTTTCTTTGGTTATTTTCAATGTATTCCACTTTAAACCAATAGTCGGTTGAAGGTAAAAGATTACCATTAAATGTTCCGTCCCATCCTTGACCTTGAGCACTGAGTTGTTTTAAAAGTTTGCCATATCTATCATAAATAGAAATTAAACCCTCATATTCATTTGGTAAACGAATGTTCCAAAAATCATTATATCCATCACCATTAGGTGTGAAGTAATTTGGATAAGTGATAGTTTGCAATTCTTCAGAAAACAATATTCCACATCCTTGAATATCTCGAACATAAACAACATAGCTTCCGTTTTGTAAGTCAGAAAATATTGGACTTGACTGCCAATTAATAGCATCGATACTGTACTCATAAATGCCGAATCCACCTGTAGCAATAGCTTCAATCGTTGCCAAACCACTTGAAAATGCTGGTGTAATTAAATTGGCTTCAAATGTTTCTGGTTCAGATGAAAAAGTAGTAGTAATTGAATCGAAATTAACACAATTTGTGTCGGTATTTGTAACAATTACTGAGAATGTTCCGCCAGAAGTAATATCAAATAAAGGTGAATTTCCATTTGGATTTGTTGGTGTCCATTGATACGAATAATTGCCAGATGTTGCAGGTGTTGCATCTACAGTTTGTAAACCTAATCCTGTTATTGGATCAATGCATAAAACAAAATCTAAACCTAAATTAATGTCTGGTAATGGGTTTACAATTAATTGTATATACGGACCAACACCAAAACACTCATTATTTAATTCACTATCTATTCTTGCCCAAACTATTTGAGAATTTGGTATAATATTTCTATAATTTGTAATGTTTGTAATTGCATTTATTTCGGCTAATGCATCGCTTTCATTTTCATAAAATGTTACCACTAAAGGTTGACTTGTTGAGAAAAATGATAATAAATTTTCTATTGCATTTTCAGCTAAAATAGGGCTGTCTAAATTAAAATAGTCATATCCATCAACATCAGTGTCTGTTGAACTAATATAATCGTCACATTCATAAATGGTAAAAAGATGTGTTGAAGGTATTGTGGTTGTAGAAACAATTAAATTTACCAAAGAAGTTCGTATACATCCATTTGGATTTGTAATTCTTGCCCAAACCTGTGTTCCATTAGGTGCATTAAAATTTAATTCATTTACAATTAAATCAGTGTTATTCTGTGCTCCAAATAGGGTA
>Ga0209800_10001188_pt1 | contig 29171 bp, 37 predicted proteins | sample Higcelweek8metaG_FD_187174 | JGI IMG/M metagenome (GOLD analysis project Ga0209800, IMG submission 187174) | Freshwater pond sediment microbial communities from the University of Edinburgh, under environmental carbon perturbations - High... | ecosystem: Environmental > Aquatic > Freshwater >...
GTTTTCCGCCAATTTACCGAAAACCTTGCAAATTTTATGGTATGTAATCTGGAATTTATAAACATCCGGCTGTTAATAATCAAATGCTTAGATGTGGCCGATGGTGTTCTTCACGTTCGACTAATTATTGGGTTACAAAATTTTACTGTTTGCTGTTTTCTAATGAATCAGCCGCCAATCTCCAGCCTGGTCCTCGTCCGTGTCCCGGCCCTTGACCCTGTCTGTCCTGACCTCCTTGCCGTGGAGTGAGAACTTCGCCTTCATTAGTCAACATCGACTGAAAAATGACAACCATCTTTGCATGTTGATCGTCATTTAAAACGCTTTGCATGTTGAAATAGTAATCGAAGGTAAGGTTTTTCAGTAGTTTATGTTTTACTCCCAGTTCTTCAGAAAGTTGATTGAGTTTTTCCCGATTGGGAAGTACTGTATTTAGTTGCTTTGCCATTTCGCCACGGATCGATTCCATATTAATAAGTACCTGATTCGCACTTCGATTGTAAGTTCTCCTGAACTCCCTGAATTTATCCTGTTGATCAGCATTCAGGTTCAGTTCATCCGTAAAAAATTTTCCAAATTGATTTGTGGGTACTTCAATTTTTTTTTCAACTTTAACTTGCTCCGATTTCAAGTGACGTTGATATACAACGATTACAGCCACATTGGTCCCCAATAAGAAGAGAACCAATAAGAACAATATGGATTTTAGATTGAATTGCATCATTTCAAAATTACAATTAATTTTCAAGCAAACTTAGCTCAATGGTTTCAATTTGTGTGTCGTCGAAAAGTTGAGCAACAGTAAGTTCTTGTGATTGAACAGTGACGAGTTGAAATGTAACCTGAGCCACCATCGTACCTACTACCAGCCCTACCGCCAAAACCGACGCAAAGGCCAATGGGGCAAAAGCCCAGCGATATATCCTGCGGTTCTCCGTTGCCATGCGGGATTTAATACGTGTGTATAAAAATGGTTTTACTTCAGTCGTCTTTTCGGTTTCAAGCCACTGAAAAGAGCTCTTTAAGTATTCGGCTTTAGCGGCACAATCGGCGCAAAGCTCAATATGCTGCGAAACAGATTGGCGTTCAGCATCAGAAAGACCGCCTTCCAGATAAAAAACCAGTTTCTTCTCAATCGATTTGCAATTCATATTGTTTCATTTTTTGTGGTTTGACACAGCAATATCGAAAAACTTGCGCACATCACGAAAAATAATTTCAAGTTAGGCGCAAGTATTTTCCTATTGTTGTGTCTTAGCTGTAAATTGGGTTTTTAAAATCGAAAATGAACAGCATCGTCATCGATCAACTTAAGAAAAGGGATGAAAAGGCGTTCCGGCAATTGGTTGAGGAATATCAGCGTATGGTATTCCGAACCTGTATGGGCATTGTGCATGATGCCGACGATGCGGATGATGTATCGCAGGAAGTTTTTATTGAGGCTTTTAATTCGATTGATCATTTCAGGGCCGACTCCAAAATTTCAACTTGGCTGTATCGAATTGCAGTCAATAAATCACTAAATCATATTCGGGCCAATAAAAGGAAACGGCTGTTCCAGTCGCTTGGCTTTTCAAATTCACCCGATGTTGCCGACACGTCAATTTCTGTTGATGCGATCGAAAATCAGCAACGTAAGAAAATTATGGATGCAGCCATTGATTCACTCCCCGAAAATCAGCGAACAGCTTTTGTGCTTCATAAAATAGATGATTTATCCTATAAGGAAATTGCCGAAATCATGAATGTTTCGTTGTCATCTGTTGAGTCACTCATTTTCAGGGCGAAACAAAACCTTCAAAAAAAATTGTTGAACTGCTACAAAAAGGAGTGCTGATAAGCTCATTTGTATTTCTGGATTGAAGTTTACCACATTTATTTTATTTTCTATTCATTAGGTTTCTTAAAGCTTTCAAAAATAATTCATCTTTCACCGCAAGTTTTCATTTCCTCGCTGTGTCATATTGCAAAATTCAGGAATCAACAGGTTAAAATGATTTCGAATTTGAAGCAGAGAGTTCAATTTAAAAAGAAATATCAAAATGAAAACAAAACAAATTTTAAAACATGCTGCATTGATCGCCATTATTTTGATTTCAAATCTAATGGTTCAGGCACAAAACGGAAATCGTGCACGGCAATCAACAAGCACAAATACTTGTTTGCAAACGTTGACTAACTTAACTGCCGACCAGCAGAAGCAAATTACTACACTGAACGAATCGCATCAAAAAAGTATGGATTTATTGCGGAATGAACGTCGTTCGGCAACCAATGAACGCACCAAAGCAGAAATCAGAATCAAAATGCTCGATCAGCGGGAGGCTCATCAAGCCGAAGTAAACAAACTTCTAACTCCGGAACAACAAATGGTTTATAAAACCTTGAACCAGAATGGAGGCCTGGGAAAATGCATGGCTAATCAACGTCCCGGACGAGGTCAGGGACAAGGCAACAGGTCGCACTTGGGCAGTTCAGGCCATGGACAACGTGGTTGCTTCAGATAAATAATTTTCAAAATGTATAACAATTTAATATTTAAAGTTATGAAGTCAATTTTTGTAATATCAGCAGTTCTCGCGGCGACGGTTATCTTCTCTTCGTGCGCAAAAGATGAAATGGATCAGACAATCAACAGTGATCTGAAAAGTGCTAATGTTTATGGTGTAACTACCACCCATGTTTTCACAACGTCGGTTGATGATTTAACGGAAGCCGATATTGCAGGGCTAATGCAAATGCGTGAAGAAGAAAAAATGGCCAGCGACGTATACACATTCTTTTATTCAGCTTATGGAACTCAGGTTTTCGACCGTATATCAGGTAGCGAAGATCAACATAGTTCATCGGTGCTTTCGCTAATCGAACATTTTGGGTTAACCGATCCTGCTGTTGTTGAAGTTGGTGTGTTTACAAACCCCGACATTCAGGCCCTTTATAATCAGTTAACAGCTGCAGGAACTAGTGTTGAGCAGGCTTTAAACACAGGGGCTTTTATTGAAGAATACGACATTGCAGATCTCAAGAAACTATTGGCTGAAACTCAAAATGCCGATATTACGTTGGTGTATACCAATCTTGAAAAGGGATCGGAAAACCATTTGAGAGCTTTCTCAACAACCTTATTAAACTACGGTGTAACTTATGAACCTCAAATTTTAACTCCGGAGGTTTATGTTGCAATTCTTTCAGGTACTAATGGCCAGGGAAGAGGAAACAAGGGGAAAGGTAATCAAGGTAATGGAGGAACGAACTCCGGAATTGGTACTCCAATTGATGCCAATGGGGACGGAATTTGTGATGTAACCGGTCAAACCATCGCTCATAATCAGGGGAATACAGGTCAATCGAACAATAATGATGGAAAAGGGAAAGGTGGGAATAGGTAGTTAATCCAATTCAAATAAGTTTTCAACAGGTTGTCTTTAAGATGGACAGCCTGTTTTTTTTGCGCGAACAACTTTTGTTTGATTTGAGTTATAGATTTTCTGTTTTTTTGAAATGCAGAAGGAAATGTGATCGTTTTTATCCACGTTTACTGATCTCGGCTAATGCCTCGTAGTTCAATAAAACAATATCTTTTTCGTTCAGTTCAATCAATCCATCTTTTTCAAAGCTTTTCAGCAATTTCACAGCGCTTTCAGTAGATACACCGGCAAAGTCCGCAATGTCCTTTCGAGAAAGAAGTTGGAATATCTCATTGTTTTCGGCTTTCATACTATCGATGTAGAGCAGTGTATCGGCCATTCGACCGTTCATTTGTTTATAGAGCACAGTACTCAGCTTCTCGTACAAATTCGAATTTTGCTCAACGTAGCGGCGCACAATGTTCAGGGTAAAAAGTCCGTTTTGAAGGCAAACCTGGTTGATGGCCTCTTTTTCAATCAGAAACACCTGGCAATCAGTCAGCGCAACCGACGAGTAATTGAATGTATTCCTGTAAAACACCGACGACAGTCCTACGAATTCACCCGGTTTAATAATGCGCAGGTTGTAACTTTTATTGCCGTCGCCTTCAATGTATTGCCTGGCAATTCCTTTTATAAGAAACAGTACATACGAGGTGAACGCCCCCTGTTTGGTCAGGTTATCTCCTTTGCGGAAAAGGATTTGGGTTTTGCTGTTGCGCACCATCTCTGCCTCTTCGGGCGAAAGTGTCTGAAAGCAAGGCGCCTGTATGTCGCAAATAAAATCGCTGTCGGTATCAAGTATGGTTTTCATCATTCTGTTAAATTAGTTGACATCCATTTCCAAACAGGAACTACTTTTATCTCTTTTCCCGAAATATTGAAATAGTCTTCCTGGTTAAATGTAAGAATTGTTCCGGAGTGCAAATCAAAAAAATCCATTGCCTCTATCAGGCCATTTATTTCCCGATCTTTATTATCTAATGTCAATTCGTAACATACCTGAAAGGCGCTTACTATTTGTTTCGATTTGAAAACAACAAAATCACATTCGTTTTTCTTTTTGAAATAATTAACGGTAAGACCATTTCGTTTCAATTCAATAAAAACAGCATTTTCGAGCAACCGCCCCTGATCGTTCGTGTAACTTAATGAATTAGCCATAGCGAAACCAGTATCTATGGTATAAACCTTTTTGGGATTGATAGCCATACTTTTTGCAGACCAACTAAACTGCGGAACAGAAAATATGAGGTAACTATCTTCAAACCAGCTGACATACTCGCTTACTGAATTGGTCGATCCTATGTTGAAATTATTTTTCAACCGGTTAAGTGTATATTCTTTCCCGGCATTTGATATCAAGAATAATGCAATGTCAATTAATGTCTTAACATTTCTCACGCCATATCGAACTGCAATATCCCGATAGAGTATATCCCTAAACAGTTGCTGTAGCGTTTCTATCGATCCATATTTCAAAAATTCAGGAAACCCTCCTTTTTCTATATAAAGTTGAAAGGTTGCTGCCGAAGGAGAAGTTTTGAAAAAGGAGAGGAATTCCATGTATGAAAATGGGAAAAGCTCAAAACAGAGGTGTCTTCCGGTAAGTCTGGTGCCCAATTCAAAGCTCAAAAGGGAGGCATTTGAACCAGTAATGAATATCTTTTTGCCCTGGTCATGCAAACTTCGAATAAATACTTCCCACCCCTGTACATTTTGTATTTCATCAAAAAAATAAGCGTTTTTATTGGTGCCAATTATCTGGAGTAATTTTGGAAAATCACCTGCGTCGAAACCAAATACCCGGGAATCTTCAAATGTAAAGAATGAGAAATCTCCGTCTAAATGGATTGAAAGTTGATTCATGAAGGTGCTCTTTCCACAGCGCCTTATGCCAGTAATAATATCAATATGCCCCGTTTGCCCGGGCTTATTTGGCATGAATCTTTCTATCCCTTTATCTCGTTCTATCAGGGAATTTTGTTGTGCCTTGTACGCAGATTCTATTTCAGAAAAAAGTACCATCGTTATTGGTTGTATTGCAAAGATACGATTTTATATTTGAAAAATACATCTATTAGCGCCGCTAAAATACACTATTGTATATTACTAAAGTATAACAATACTATAATCATGAATAACAATGGAGTAAGGATTGAATTGTAAATACAAAAAACTCGATATAGTTTAGAATCAATAAAAAATTTGAGCTAAATCAATTGATAGGTTGTTCTGTCCGTTGCCGTTTTGCTTTCTCATGAAACATGTCTGCTCTAACTTTGCGGTGTAGAAGAATCACAACAATTAACGACATGTTATACACGAATTTGCGACATATTGAATCAATAACCGAATTTCAAAGAGTAATCGGAAAAATTGAGAATGTGCTCATTATCTGCGGTAACATGGGGGTGGATTCAATTCAGGTGTATCGCATTGCCGAACAGTTGGAAGCTTTATATCCGCAGGTCAAATTTCTCGATTTGGAATTTGACAACCCCGAGTCGAAGTTTTTGTGTGACCTGTTCGATAACGATAAAGAGAGTACAGTACCATATTTGGTTTATTACCGGAATGCTGAAATGGTGCATCGCACTACCGGATCACAAACAAGAGAACAGATGGCAGAAAAGTTGGACAATCTGCTTTTGATTGAAATGAGTTGTAAATAGAAAATTAAAAGAAAAGAATATGCAAACAGCATTCATCGTAATTGGCTTATTGATAGCCTCAGTGTTTCTTCTTCGTTTTATGGCCATGAAGAAGGTTAAAAATACGCCCATGGTTGCCGACCATAAAAATGTGATCACCCTAACCGACAAAAACTTTCAGCAGCAAACCAAAAACAGGGTGGTTCTGGTCGATTTCTGGGCGGCATGGTGTGCTCCCTGCCGCATGATGGCCCCGGTGTTAAACGATGTGGCTGCTGAATTATCGGGAAACACACATGTTGGTAAAGTAAACATTGAAGAATACCAATCGTTGGCACAACGGTTTAAAGTACGCAGTATTCCTACCCTTATCCTGTTCAAAAACGGTAACGAAGTAAAACGTTTTGTAGGAATAAAAACGAAGGATTTTTTATTGAAGGAAATCAAAAAATAAACCCCCCGACCCCCTAAAGGGGGGGCTGGGAACTACAAGATTTAGAGATTTGAGCATTTAATAAAATTTAATAAAATGAATGAAAACAACAATAACGCAGAATACCAAGCCCCTTTAGGGGGTGGGGGGGTCATTGTCATCATAGGAGGTGTTGCAGCCGGTGCAACCGCAGCAGCCAAAGTCCGTCGTATTTCACCAACTGCTGAAATAGTAATGCTCGAAGCCGGACCCGACATCTCTTTTGCCAATTGCGGATTACCTTATTTTATTGGAGGTGATATTAAAAACAGATCAAGTCTGATTCTACAAAGCCCCGAAAGTTTCAATGAACAATATGGTGTCGAGGTTCATACTCATACCATTGTTTCTTCGGTCGACAAGGCGAAGCATCTGGTTTATACAATGGATACCCGTAGTGGTGAGCAGAAAACATTTCAATATACCAAGTTGATTTTAGCACAGGGTGGCCGACCAATTAAACCGGCTTTACCGGGCGCCGATTACGATCATGTCTTTTCTTTATGGACATTGGAAGACATGGATAAAATATCACATCACTTATCTGAAAAGAAACCTAAAAATGCAGTGGTTGTGGGTGGCGGATTCATTGGTCTCGAAATGGTTGAAGCCCTGGTAAAGCGTGGGTTAAACGTGAATGTGGTTGAGATGATGCCTCATGTGATGTCGCTTATGGAGGCCGAAACCGCCGGGTTTATCGAGAACGAATTGCTTTCGTATGGCGTGGGCATTCATACCGGAGCCGGAGTGACCGAAATCAAACAGCGTTCGGTTAAACTCGACAACGGGAAAGTGCTTGATGCTGACATGGTACTGCTCTCCATTGGTGTGCGCCCAACCTTACAACTTGCAAAAGAAGCAGGTCTTGAAATTGGTGAAGCCGGAGGCTTACTGGTGAACTCGAAATTGCAAACTTCCGATCCCGATATTTACGCTGCCGGCGATATGGTTGAAATTGAACATCGTGTGAACGGTAAAAAAGTTCGAATTCCATTAGCCGGACCAGCAAACCGTCAGGGAAGAATCGCCGCTGAAAATGCACTTGGCGGAAATCATAAGTATAAAGGCTCGATTGGAACTTCAGTAGTACGGGTTTTCGATGCTGTTGCAGGGATTACGGGTCTGTCACTTAAACAGGCCCGTACGTTAGGTATCGATGCCGATGCCGTAGTAGTTCATAAAGAACATCACACCTCATACTACCCCGGAGCAGAAAATGTAACGGTACAGCTGGTGTATGACCGCCACACCGGCGTAGTTTTGGGCGGACAAACTGCTGGTTTCAAAGGTGCGGACAAACGCCTCGATGTGATTGCTACAGCAACCGCCGCAAAACTGACGGTGAGTGATTTGGCCGATATCGATTTAGCTTATTCGCCACCCATTGGAACGGCTAACGATGCGATTAACATGGCCGCTTACACCGCTGAAAACCGCATGTCGGGCTTCAGCCCGTCGGTTACTGTTTCTGAACTCGATGAGTTAATCAACGACAAGAATCCGGTATTTATTGATGTTCGCGACATTTTTGCCTTCGAAAAAAGCCATGTGAAAGGCGCTGTTCATCTGCCTTTAGAGATTCTTTTTCAACAAATTAATACCATTCCACAAAATCGACAGGTGATTGTGTACGACGAAACGGGTAAGAAAGGACATCACGCTTTGCGCATCTTATTGGGAGCTGGCTTCACACAAGTGATCAACATCTCGGGTGGACATACATCACTTCAGCGTCAGGCGCGTACAGTTGGTTTCAAACATCTGCAAATCGATTTAATTCCTGTGGTAAAGAAATCGGTTGAAGAGGAAACATCAAAAGTTGAAGAAAAAACAACTTCAAGGGACAACGATGTAAACTCACCCATTGTGGTTGATGTTCGTACCCCGGAAGAGTTCTATTCAGGCGCTTATCCCGAAGCCATCAATATTCCGGTCGATGAATTGATGTACCGTTTCGAAGAGTTGGGAGATAATCCAGCCCGTGAAATTGTAGTGTACTGTGCCACGGGTGCTCGTTCGGCTTATGCTCAACAAATACTGATGCAAATGGGCTATGCCAACGTGAGAAACGGCGGGGGAATTGGCATGATGATGGCCAGCCGAAATGTAAAAGCTCCCTTCAACGCTCCTTCAAATGAGCCTGTTGTTGTCGATGTTCGCACTCCGGAAGAATTCCGTAGCGGAGCAATTTCTGGTGCAATCAATATTCCGCTGGATGAATTACAAAAGCGCATAAACGAACTAGGTAGTCCCAATAGAGAGATAACACTTTACTGTGCTTCAGGAGCTCGTTCCTCGTATGCCCAACAGTTTTTAAAGAATAAGGGTTTTGCGAATGTGAAAAACGGTGGCGGAATTATGCAAATGATGAGAAGAAGATAATGAGGCTAAATCAATTCATAATAAATTGAATAGATGAGAAAAGTGTTAAAGGTACTGGTCAGCAATAGGATGATCATTCTGTCTGTTTTGAGTGTTTCTATTTATCTTGCTTTATCGAAATACAATATTTCACTTTGGTATATTTTGTTGGCAGGAGTGATCTTGGGTGTTGTTTTTGGAAAAGTATTTTGCCGTTGGGCTTGCCCGTTGGGTTTGATCATGGAGCTGTTAATGGGCATGGGCGGCGACGATGGTAAAATCAAACAAATGTATCAATACCATAAAATCGGTTGCCCAATAGCATGGATATCAGGATGGCTGAATAAATTTTCAATTTTTAAAATAAAGTTAAACGCTGATACCTGCAAAACCTGCGGTATTTGCGACAAACAATGCTATATAATAGCCATGGAACCGGCAAAATTCAGCCTGTACAAACCGAAAATGATTGCCCCGGGCAAAAGTTACACCTGTTCGAAATGCCTGAAGTGCGTGGCATCGTGTCCAAACGGCAGTTTAACTTATAAAGTATAAGACTAAAAGTATATGTATAATTCAATTGAAACTTTCTAATTATATAGAAGATGAAAAAAACAATGTTCTTAATGGTAATTTTATTTGCCTTGCTTTCAGTGAGCTATGGTCAAAAAGAAAATACAGCAACGGTTGTTCATTTAACGAATGAGCAATTCAAAAAACTGGTGTTCAATTATGAAGCCAATAAGGAATGGAAATATTTGGGGAACAAACCGTGTATTATCGACTTTTATGCCGATTGGTGCGGACCTTGCCGAATAATGTCTCCCCGGCTGGAAGAAATCGCCAAAGAATATTCAGGAAAATTAATTGTTTACAAAGTAGACACAGATAAAGAGCAACAATTGTCGGCTAGCCTTGGAATACAAAGTTTGCCTACCTTATTGTTTGTTCCACAAAACGGACAGCCGCAAGGTTCTTTGGGGGCAATACCTAAAGAATCGTTGGTTAAAGCAATACATGACGTTCTATTAATCAAGTAAAATTATAAAAGATGAAAAAAAACATGGGTACAATTGACAAGGTAGTCAGGATTCTGATTGCAGTCGTAATTGCTATTTTATTCTTTACAAAGGTAATAACCGGCATATTAGGAATTGTCCTTATCGTGCTGGCTGCTGTTTTTGTGCTTACAAGTTTAATCAGCTTTTGCCCTCTCTATTTGCCTTTCGGCATTCATACAGGCAAGAAAAAGTAAAAAATCAAATATTAAAGAGTGCAATTTGAACAAAGTCACGAGCCAATAAGTTGGTTTTTTGATTATTAATACACTAAGCCAAATCAAACCAACCCTCTACCTCTTTTGAAACGCGCTCCATTTCAGCCTTGTTCTGAAACTCGTTTTCTCTTTTATTATAAACATAGTCATTCCCCCAGGCTACATGGTTTTCAACAATTGCACGAATGGCATTGGTAAAATAATTGACTTCGCTATTCAATAACGTAGGATGTAACGACATTCTTACCCACCCGGGTTTTTGCGATAAATCACCAAACCGTATCTCCTCGGTGATTTTTTTCGATTTCTCGTAACTTACCTCTAAAAGGTAATGCCCGTAGGTTCCGGCACAGGCGCAACCTCCACGTACCTGAATCCCAAACCGATCGCTTAATAGCTTAACTATAAGGTTGTAGTGTATGTTGGGATGATAAAATGAAATAACGCCAAGCCTGTCGTGGCATTGGTCTGCCAGAATTTTTATCCCTTCAATTTTCGACAATTCAGAAAATGCAATGGTAAGCAATTCATCTTCACGGGCTTTTATCTTGCCAACTCCCATTTTCTCTTTCAGTTGAATGGACAAAGCCGTTCGGATTGCCTGTAAAAATCCAGGAGTTCCACCGTCTTCACGTACCTCGATATCATCAACATATTTGTAGTTTCCCCAAGGATTTGTCCAGTCAAGCGTGCCACCACCCGAATCGTCGGGCACTTCATTTTTATATAGACTTGCATCGAAAACCAATACACCCGAAGAACCAGGTCCACCTAAAAATTTGTGTGGCGAAAAGAAAAGGGCATCCAGTTTTTCATTTTCATCTTCCGGGTGCATATTGATGTCAACATAAGGGGCGGAGGCAGCAAAATCGACAAAACAAACACCGCCATATTCGTGCATAATTCGGGCCAGCTCGTAATACGGCGTTATTATTCCTGTAACATTCGAGCAGGCGGTGAAAGCCCCTATTTTTAGATTTCGGTTCTGGTATTTTTCAAGTTGAACACGAAGTTCCTGCGGATCGACACAAAGTTTATCATTCGGTTTTAAAACTACCACATCAGCAATTGATTCGTATCAGCTGGTTTGGTTTGAATGATGCTCCATGTGAGTGAGGAAAACAACTGGCCGTTCGTTTTCCGAAAGGTTGAGGTTAGCCGATTTATATCTCTTCAGACCTAAAATACGTTGCAGTTTATTCACCACGGAGGTCATTCCAAAGCCCGAAGTAATAATGACATCATTTATACCGGCATGGACATGCTCCTTAATTATTTTGTGTGCAAGGTGGTAACTCAGTGTCATACGGGTTCCACTCTCGCTTGTTTGGGTGTGGGTGTTGGCAACATAGGGTCCGAATGAGTTGATTATAGCGTTTTCGATTGGCCGGTATAACCTGCCGCTTGCGACCCAATCGAGGTAAAGCATTTTTTGAGTGCCATAATGCGTAATATATTCGACTTCGTTGCCAATAATCTGTTTTCTAAATTGCTCAAAGTGTTTTTCCAATTCACCCATAATCAAGAATTTTTATAAAAATAGCTGATTTTTTTAATCAATGTTTGCATTCAGGTCAGCAAATAACATTGCAAAAAGTGTTTTACACGGGGGCTTTATTTCAGTACCTTTGCCCAATAAAATTTTTAATAAAAAACATAAAATGAGCGAATTCGATTCCCGTGCCCGCGAATGGGACAAAGACAAAATGCATACCGAACGTTCGGTTGCTATTTCTGACGCGCTTTCCGAGATGATACCCCTCAATGGTTCGATGAAAGCCCTTGAATTTGGAGCTGGAACGGGAATTCTGAGCTTTCTGTTGAAAGACCGGTTTTCTGAAATCACCCTAATGGATAATTCGAGTGAAATGATCAAGGTATGTGAAGAAAAGATTGAATATCACAAAGCTAGTCATTTAAAACCTGTGTGTTTTGATCTGGAACACAGTGATTATGCATCCCCCTTCGATGTGATATTTACCCAAATGGTTTTGCACCACATCGACGATATTTCTTCCATTCTGGCAAAATTTTACCGGATGCTTACTCCCGGTGGATATTTGGCTATAGCCGATCTTTATGCTGAAGATGGATCATTTCACGGTGAAGGCTTTACAGGGCACAACGGCTTCGATATTGATGAGTTAAGCTATTTGCTTGGAGAAATTGGTTTCAAAAACATTGAGAGCAAACGCTGTTTTGTCGTTAAAAAAATGACCAGCGAGAACGTGATTAAAGAGTTTCCGGTATTTATCCTTACAGCTTCAAAATAAAGTTTTTCAATCTATTTTTGGTGGATTAGTTACTTTCGACATTTGGTAACTTTCGGTTTGGTTGTTTTTTCGTAAAGCGTTCCAGTTCATGTTGCTTCCTTCAATTTCAAAATTCCAGCATTCAAAGGTTTTACCTTTTCCGCCCGTAACAAGGTCGTTGGAATAATTGCTGATGAACAGGTTTCCATACAGAAAGTAACGCCCTTCATTATCCGATTTCTTAATCCAATTTCCCTGATCATCCTGATAATAATAGTTGTAAGACCAGTCTGAAAAATATTCCCAATAGTGGTAACCAGTATCGCTTGTCCCCGGAGTGGTGCATTTGCCATACCAGCAACCAATAAACTGACTGCTATAATTGTTGGTAATCAACTTGTATGTGTATGTATTTGCATCCGGGTAATCGATATTCTCGATCAAATATTTTTTAGTGGTTTGAGTAGTTTGGGTTTCATCAATCGTTTCGATCACTATTTCGATATCGTTTTGTTTCCCGGTTGCATCAGTTCCTTCAATCGACAGGATATTGCCGGTTACCTGATAGGTAAACTGATCGCCTTCAATCCATGTTTTATTGTTTTCATCCAATTGAAATCCTGTGGCATACACTTCAACCCCATCGGCACGGTAATCGCAGTAGGACGATGCATCAGTCAACGCGGGCTGTCCATTCACATGGGTATATAACCATTTGCCAACGATAAGTCCGGCATAGTCGGGATTATTCTCTTTGCAACCAGCGAGTAGAGCCAATATCATCATTGCGGAATAGAATATTTTTTTCATAGAATGTTTTTTAAATGGAAAAGACAGAAAAACATTTACTTAGTAAAGTTAAACAAACTTATCCATATCTGTCTGTAAAAATGAGGGATAGAATTAATTAATGAATTCTATCCTTTTTCACTGATCTCTCGAAGTAACTTTTCATTCAGGATATTAATATCGCGATTACGCATATCAATTATCTTTTCATTGTGAAAGTCTGTAAGTATACGGCTGGCGCTCTCTCTTGTTATTCCGGTAAGATCGGCCATCTCCTGCCGTGAAACGGGAAGTGTAAATGAATTCGAATTGAAGATCTTCTCCGAAAAGAAAAGAATGGCATCGGCAACCCTTCCCATATTTTGTTTCTGTGCATTGTTAAGGCAATTCGAGTAGTTCTCAATCTCGCCCTTGCTCATCTCCATAATGATTTGAACAGCAAAATCGCCATTCGTAAGGATAAAATGTTTGAAAACACTCACATCGATAAAGCAAACGGAGGTGTCATCAAGGGCTGTTGCCGAAAAGTGGTTAACCTTATCGCCGAAATTATTCGGAAGGCATAAATAGGCTGGCGCTTTGGTAATCCGTATAATCCTTTCACGGATGGGTCCCTTGATATGAATTTTAACCAGGCCCGTTTTTATATAGACCACATTGGTTGAAAGTGCATCCTGCTTAACGATGATGTCGCCTGTTTTGAAAGGAACCTGCGCACAGTTGCTGCCAAGGATCGTTATCTCTTCCTCGTTCAACTTTAGTGTTGCAGCTGATTTAAAGTTGCAGAATTTACATGCGTCGGTTTTCATTTCCCAATTTTAAAGACTATAAAGTTAGGAAAATAAATTTTGTGCGCTATATCACATTTCTCTTTATCGAACCGCACACTTCTTTTCAAATTGTTTACCATCGGTTTCAATAGTTTTGAACCACTTAATTTCAATCATTCCAAAACAGATAAAAATTAATCAAAATGGAGACCAAAGAAAAATTAGTAATCATCAGCACCATGGGAAACGAGCACCCTGAAAAAGCTACTATTCCTTTTGTAATGGCTACTGCAGCCCAGGCGACCGATGTTGAGGTAGTGGTTATTATGCAATCGAACGCTGTGGTTCTGGCAAAGAAGGGAGAAGCTGAAAAGGTTGTTGCAACTGCTTTTATGCCGGTCAAGCAACTAATTGAAACATATATTGATATGGGTGGAAAACTTTTACTCTGTTCGCCCTGTTTAAAAGAAAGGAACATTTCGAAAGATGATCTGATCAATGGTTCTGAAATCATTGCTGCAGGAACGGTAATTTCTGAAGTAATGTCTGCAAAATCGGTTTTGACTTATTAAGTATACTAACCAAAAATTATAACAAATATGTCATCAGAGATAGAAAACCAGGTAAAATTACTTGAAGAACAACTTAAAAAGTTGCAGAAAAAGCAACCAAAAGATCAAATATCGATCATCGTTTTTTCAGGAGATCTGGATAAGGCTTTAGCAGCCATGATTATAGCAACTGGCGCTAGGGCGATGGATACCGAAGTAAAAATGTTCTTCACTTTTTGGGGAACAGCCATGTTGCGCGACAAGAAGAAATCGGGCAAAGGCAAGGATTTCATGTCGAAAATGTTTGGAATGATGTTGCCAAAGGGTAGCACCAAACTCAAACTTTCGAAAATGAATATGGCAGGCATGGGAACATCCATGATGAAGGGATTGATGAAGAAAAAACGTGTGGCCTCACTCGAAGAATTGTTTGCTACAGCTGGCGAACTGGGCGTCGAAATCAACATTTGTGAGATGTCGATGGATCTGATGGGCTTTAAGCGGGAAGAGATGATTGATTTTCCTAATCTCCATTATGTTGGGGTAGGCAGTTATCTGGCCGATGCCGAAGAAAGCCGGGTTCAGCTTTTTATATAAAGGAATATATTTTGAGAGTAGTATAGCTTTTCATTAGCACATTAATAAATTAAATTATTATGACAACAGAAGAATTAAAAGCAATCAAGAGTGATAAAATAGTCGATGCCCGTGGTACAGCATGTCCGGGTCCGCTTCTGGCAGCAAAAAAAGCCGTAGCCGATGTTCAGCCGGGACAAATTATGGAAATCATTTCGTCGGATGAAGGTACCAAAAGTGACATTCCACGGTGGTGTAATAAAATGGATTACGAATATTTTGGATCAATTGACGAAGACGGGATTTATCGTTTGTTTCTTAAAAAATAGTCATCATGGCAACCAATGTGCAGCCGAAAATATTGGTCTTTTCTACCGAGAAGATCTCAGATCCGGCGTTAGACCTGGCAGGGTTATTAAAAAAACACTATCCGGTTACCATTTATACCATTTCAGTTCCATGTTCCAGCGGCATTAAACCTCGCTGGATCATGCGGGCGTTTGAAAAAGGTTTTAGCGGTGTGTTTATTGCCGCCGATGGTACCGACTGTTCGTATGGCGAATCGTGTGGCGAAAAAACTTCGCAGATAGTGACAGCTACCCACCAGCTGATGCGCGATAAGGGGCTGAAACCTTCGCAGTTGAAAATGGCTGCCATCTGCTCTGTTTGTGCCGAGCCAGTTGTGAAACACCTGACAAATTTTATGAAAGAATTAGAGAAAATGCAAAGCTGATGGAAGCGACATTAACTGAAAAAATGGATAATACAGTTGCCGGGGTTGCCAATTATGATGTGTTGGTTATTGGGGCTGGAATTGCAGGCGAAGAATCGGCTCTAAAACTTGCTGATATGGGTTTTCGGGTGCTTCTGATTGAAAAAGAACCTTCGATTGGCGGGAAAATGATCCTCCTGAGCAAGGTATTCCCAACACTCGACTGCGCTGCCTGCATTACAACACCCAAGGTTTCCGAAACTGCCAGGCATCCAAACATCACCCTGCTCACCATGACTGAAGCAGACAGCATTGTGAAAGAAACAAACAATCGGTTTTCGGTGGTTTTAAAGAAAAAACCTCGATACGTTGTCGAGAATGATTGTACCGGATGCCAGGAGTGTGAAACAGTTTGCCCAATGGTGGTAAAGGATCAATATCAGTTCGATTTGGTTGCCCGAAAGGCCATTTACATTCCATTCAACATTGCAAACCCGCGCGTGGCGCTCATCGATATTGAAAATTGCACATTGTGTGGCGCTTGTGAACAAAAATGCCCGTCGAATTGCATCGACTTTACCCAAAAGGAAGAGTTGATCAATATTACCACGAGTTCAGTTGTGGTTGCAACCGGGTTCAAGCTTTTCGACCCAATTTCGATCGACCGTTATGGTTACGGAAAATATAAAAACGTAATCACCTCCATGCAAATGGAACGCGAACTGGCGCCAACACGTCCGTTCAATCACATCCTGCGCCCGTCTGATGGGAAAATACCTGAGAAAATTGCCTACATTTTCTGTACCGGTTCGCGCGACCACACCGTTGGAAATCCAATCTGCTCGCAGGTTTGCTGCATGTACTCCACCAAACAGGCACAGTTGCTGATGGGTGCGTTGCCTATGGCCGACATTAGTTTGTACTACATCAACATCCGCGCTTTTGGTAAAGGGTTTAATGAATTTTATATGCAAGCCAAGGATATGGGCGCCAGTTATGTCAAAGGGAAAATAGCTTCTGTTTCTGAAAAAGAAAACGGGAATCTCATTTTGCGTTACGAAGATGTGGTTACTGGCAAAGTAACCGAGAGCGAACACGATTTGGTCGTGCTTTCTGTTGGACTTTTAGCTAATCCTGCAATAACAAAGGTTTTCAAAAACACAACCCTTGATATTGATGCGTTGAAATACATCAAACAAACCAATTTATTACAGAGTCCGGCTTTAACTTCGATCAAAGGGGTATTTGTTGCCGGAACCGCTACCGCCCCAATGGATATTCCCGATACTATCATGTCGGCAGGTGCAGCCGCAGCCGAAACTTCAGGTTATTTAAAACAATTGTCATGACGAAGAAAAAAATTGGGGTATATGTTTGCCACTGTGGTGGCAATATTTCCGATTACGTTGATATAGAAAAGGTAAAGGAAGCCGTTAAAGACGAAGCTAATGTTTACCTGCTTAAAAATACACTGTTTGCCTGTGCCGATTCATCGCAAAAAGAGATGGTTGCCGATATTCAAGCAGGTGAACTCGATGCCATTGTAGTGGCTTCGTGCTCGCCAAAATTGCATGTTCCTACCTTCAGGGGCGTGGCCGAACGTGCTGGGATGAACCCGTACAACTATGTACAGGTAAACATCCGTGAACAAGGATCGTGGGCGCATTCCGATAATCATATAGGGGCTACCGAAAAAGCCATTTTACTGGTGAAAGCCGGTATTGCACGTGCTTCAGAATCAGAAGCGCTTACATCATCAAAAATTCCGGCTGCCAATGTGGTTGCAGTTATTGGCGCAGGTGTTGGCGGTATGCGTTCGGCAATAGCCTTGGCTGATATGGGTAGCGAAGTTTACCTGATTGAAAAAGAGAAGAATGCTGGCGGACATGTGGCCAATTACGGACCGCTTTTCACTACTGACATTACAGGGTACGAGTTGGCTGCAAATTTACTTGCTGAAGTGAAAAAGCGAGCAAATATTAAGCTCTTTGCCAATGCCGAACTGGTTGAAAAAAAAGGAAGTATCGGCAATTTTGACATTCAGGTGAAGACGGATGGAGAAACCCTTCCATTGCATGTGGGGGCTTTTGTGATCAACACAGGTTTCGATTCGTACAAACCTGCACCAGGTGAGTATGGCTACGGTGAAGCGGCCAATGTAATGACACTTCCCGAATTCAAAAAACTGATCGACAACTCAAGAGACAAGCTGATATTCAACGGAAAAATAATTAAAAAAATTGCCTACATCTATTGTGTAGGAAGTCGTCAGGATAATGAGGGCGACAACAAATACTGTTCCCGGTTTTGCTGTACCGCGGCCATTCACTCGTCAATTCAGGCATCGAAGAAATTTAAGAATATTACCAACCTGCATTTCAACCGAGGAATCAGAACCTACGGAAAACAGGAGTTGCTTTACGAAGAATCGTCGAAAAATGGCGACATCTACCTTCAATTCTCACTCAAAAGCATTCCTGAAATTTCACAGAAAGATGGAAAAACCTTCGTGAAGGTGAAAGATATTCTGACTGCCGGAAAAGAAGTTGAGACTGAAGCCGACCTGGTGGTTCTGGTTACCGGAATGGTTCCACGCGAAAACGATCTTTTGGTGAACCAATTGAAAATTCCTGTGGGCCGCGATCATTTCTTCAACGAAATTCACATGAAACTTCGTCCGGTTGAAACGGTTATCGACGGTGTGCTGATTGCCGGAACCTGCCAGTCGCCAAAGAACATTCTCGAAACCATGAACTCGTCGATGGCAGCGGCTGCTAAAATCAATTCGGTGTTAACCAAAGGTGAAATTACCCTTGAACCAACACTGGCCAAACTCAACCCGGCATTGTGTACATGGTGTGGCAAATGTGCCGAAGTGTGCCCGTTTGATGCCATCGTTCAAACTGAATACGATGGACGGATGGTCGCAAAGATCAATGAAGCCAACTGCAAGGGTTGTGGAATGTGTACCCCGGTTTGCCCAACCGATGCCATTGATTTGGCTGGTTTTACCAATGCGCAAATTGAAGGAATGATTGATGCGCTTGCGGAAAATTAGACACAAGACACAAGTATCAAGACACAAGACACAAGACAAAATCCTGATACTTGATACCTGATACTTGATACCAAAAAATAAAAAGATGGAAAAAAAGATAAGAACCGTTACTATACTGAAAGAGACTCGCAACGTTTCTGAGCATGTAAATGAAGAACGAAAAAAGTATATTCAGATCAGGAAAACCCTACGCGAGGCGTTGAAGGAGGAGAGTAAAAGCATTCCGCAACTGGCTTCCGCTACCCTGCTTCCGTTGCCCGATGTAACTTACTACCTGATGTCGATGCTAAAGTTTGGCGAAGTGGAGGTTGATGGAATTGATGATATGGATGAGTATTATTTTTACAAATTGAAAAAGTGATGGCAACAATTAATCCCGAATTTGGGAAAAATTTGAAAAAATACGGGGCATACGATTTTAATGCCTGTTATAATTGCGGTACCTGCACAGCCATCTGTTCATTATCGACCGAAGAGAATTCTTTCCCGCGTGAAATGGTTCGCCTTAGCGCCATTGGCGATGAAGAAGATCTAAAAGCCTCGCTGAAACCCTGGTTGTGTTACTATTGTGGCGAGTGTACTTCCAATTGTCCGCGTGAGGCAAAACCGGGCGAACTGATGATGTCGCTCAGGCGCTGGCTTACTTCGGTGTACGACTGGACCGGATTATCGGGTTTGCTGTATAAGTCGTTGCCATTAACTATCACCTCTTTCATTTTAGTGGCCGTTGCAGTAATCGGATACAGTATTTCCGAAAGCTTCAATTTGGAAAAGATCATGCATGTGGGTCATTATTTTGAAATGATTGCCATAGCCGCTGTATTTGCCATCATCCTTCTACCCAACCTGATCCGCATGTGGTACTTTGTGATATTGAAACCGAAAGTAAAAGTGCCTTTTAAGAAATATGTTACTTCGCTTGGCGAGCTTTTCATTCACATGTTTACCCAAAAACGTTCATTGGGTTGCGATGATAACCAATTGCGTTGGTTCGAGCATTTTATCCTGGTACTTGGCTACCTGGCGTTACTGTTTACCACCGTTTTTCTCGATTGGTTTTCGGCAACCAACCTGTTCGTGATTATTTTGGGCTATGTTGAAAGCGCCATTATCTTTGTGGTAACGGTCGATTTTGTTTCAAGCCGTATGAAGAAGAAAAAAGAGGTCAGCAAAAACTCGCAACCTTCCGACTGGTTTTTCGTGATTTGGTTACTGTTGATGGGGCTTACCGCTTTCATCGTTCGCTTGTTCATCGACATAAAAATAATTGATACAAATAGTTGGATGTACCTTTTCCACCTGATCGTGCTGGCGCAATGGGCATTGATTATAGTGCCTTTTGGAAAATGGACCCACTTTTTATACCGCTCGTTTGCAATGTACATGGCAAAACTGAAGGAAGTTTAACAGATGAAGATAATTACCCTGATAGAGAATTTAGTCAACAGTGGTGGGCTGGTTGCTGAACACGGTTTATCGTTGTATGTCGAAACCAACAATCAAAAAATACTGTTCGACACAGGCCAAACCGGTTTGTTTCTTCAAAATGCGTTGGAATTGGGGATCTCAATTGAAGATGTTGATGCACTTGTTTTATCCCACGGCCATTACGACCATGCCGGTGGGCTTTACCCTTTTCTTAAAGCGAACAGTAAAGCAAAAGTGTATGCCAAGAGATCAGTCTTCACACCCAAATACAGCAACAAAACACGCTTTATCGGAACTCCCATCAACAATGAGTTATTAAAAGACCGGCTATTCTATATTGATGAAATTACTGAATTGGCTGAAGGTGTTTTTGTTATGCCCAACATCCCCGTTCACCATCCGGTCGACACCCATTTTAAAGGTCTTTTTAAAAAAGTTAATGAAGAGTTCATTGAAGATGAATTTGATGACGAACTCTTTATGGTTTTGAAAGAAAGAAATAAAATCAACATCATTACAGCTTGCTCGCACAGGGGAATTACAAATATTTGCGAAGCCGCAACTGACCATTTCAACCTTCGTGTTGGGTTGATCCTTGGAGGATTCCATATTAAAGATTGCACCTGCGAACAGTATATGCACATAACCAACTATTTACAACAGCTACAACCCAAGTCAATCGGTCTTTGCCACTGCACCGGCATCGAAAAATTTGCCGATTTGTATCGTGAATGCGACTCGCATGTTTTTTATAACTTCACAGGGAATGTGATAGACCTCCATTAAAAACTTAGCAATTTTAATCAAGTATCAGCCGCATATTCGCAAATCTTGTCAAGAGCGGAAAATCCCATTCATCTATTTTTGTTCTCATTACCGGTAAGCAAAATTCTTTATTTAATCGTAAATAGAACAAAAATGGAAAACACAATTCAAATAAAACCAATTGGCAGGGTAAACACTGCAAATAACCAGTTTTCAATTCAAATTGAAAAAGAGTTTCTTCCAGCATTGACAAATATCGAAGGGTTCAGCCATCTTCAGATCGTGTGGTGGGGGCATTTATATGATAAAGCAGAAGAACGCAACCGTTTAGTTATTTCGAAACCATATAAAAAAGGGCCTGATCAGATTGGGGTTTTTGCAACACGATCGGAAATGAGACCCAATCCAATATTAATCACCACAGTACCTGTTGCTGATATTGATTTTGAGAACGGAACAATCCATCTCTATTTTATAGATGCAATAGACGGCACAATGGTTCTGGATATAAAGCCTTATCATAAAACAGAACGTGTTAAAGATTGCAATGTTCCTCAGTGGTGTAGCCATTGGCCTCAATGGTTTGAAGAAGCTGCTACTTTTAACTGGCAAAATGAATTTAATTTTTAGGGGCTAAACACAGCGACACAACGGCACAGAGAATTATATCGGAATATCAATTCTTTGTGCCGTTATGTTTATTTTCTTTCTATTTTTACAAATCATCTGATTATTAACGGATAGAATGACAAACAAAGATGTGATATTAAAGTCGGTACAATACATCGAGAGCAACCTGAAGGAAGAAATTGATGTTTTTAAGGTTTCGCGCGAAGTGTGTTATTCGCTTTACCATTTTATAAGACTTTTTCAAAGTATCACAGGTTTCTCGCCCAAAAACTACATTCAGCAGCGAAGGCTCACCGAGGCTGTTCACGAATTGCGCGATACTGACAAGAAGATCGTTGAAATCGCTTACGATTTTCAGTTTGGAAGCCATGAATCTTTTTCAAGGGCATTTCGAAAACAGTTTCACATCAATCCGTCCGAAGTCAGCAACGGTTATTCATTAACATCCATGTCGTTGGTTAATCCCATTACTGCCGAATACATTTACCAGTCGGATAAAGTTCGGAATGAACCACCCGAATTAGTAGAATTGCAAGAAAAAATTCTGGTAGGGATTTCCTTCTTTATTAGCGATGACTCCATAGTAAACGACCTTTCAAAAGAGTGGACCCGCTTAATCAATGAGGCGCATACCATCAAAAATAAAACAGTTCCTGAGTGTTATTATCAGGTTCAATACTGGTCAGATAACCAGGAATTGGGAGGCCTTTACTTTTTTACCGGAACCGAAGTGACCGAAGCAACCGATGTAAATCCATTGTTTGTGGTTAAAATCATCCCCAGAGGGAAGTATTTGCGCTTTATCCATAAAGGGTTATCGAACAAGGTTGGTTATACGTACAACTACATTTACACACAATTTTTACCCGAAACCGATTACAAATTGACAAAGCCCTTTAACTTTGAGTATTATGGCGAAAAGTACAAAGGCGCCTATAATGAACTATCGGAAAGTGAAATTTTTATTCCTGTAGAATAATATTGTACCGAAACCTGCAAGCACAACCGTGCAACGATTAAATGGTTTATTCGATGCAGATAGTGCGACGATAAATTCAGGTTGCAACGATTAAAGCGTATATTTGTTGCAGATATTAAGACGAATGAGCTTTTATATACATCAAAAACATAATTGGCCAAACTTTACTTGGGTTAGTGAAGAATTCGTTAGTCTGCTAAGCGAAGCAAGAAATCTACAAGGACGACTAATTGGTAAAATGGAATCGCTTGGTTTTGAATTACGAAATGAAGCTTTACTTGAAACCCTCACGTTGGATGTATTGAAATCGGCAGAAATTGAAGGGGAGCTATTAAATCCAGAGCAAGTTCGTTCTTCAATTGCTCAACGTTTGGGCATGGAATTCGCCGGAACAATATCGTCAGATAGGAATGTTGACGGGATGGTTGATATGATGATTGATGCAACCCGAAATTGTATAAACCCGTTGACAAAAGAAAGACTTTTTGATTGGCACGCGGCATTGTTTCCAATGGGTAGAAGTGGAATATTCAAGATCACAGTTGCTGATTGGAGAAAAGATTCAACTGGTAAAATGCAAGTTGTATCGGGAGCTTCGGGAAAAGAGAAAGTTCATTTTCAGGCTCCTGATGCGGATTTGGTAGAGATGGAAATGAACCGTTTTCTGCAATGGTTTAACGAAGTAAATAAAATTGATTTGGTAATAAAAGCTGCCATTGCGCACCTTTGGTTTGTAACCATCCATCCATTTCAAGATGGAAATGGGCGAATTACAAGAGCATTGACCGATATGTTGTTAGCCCGGTCGGATAAGAGCACCCAACGATTTTATAGTATGTCGGCCCAAATAAGGATAGAAAGAAAAGAATACTACGATATTCTTGAAAAAACGCAAAAAGGAGAACTTGATGTTACCGAGTGGATAAAATGGTTTTTAAATTGCTTGATAAATGCATTAAATGCTACTGAAAAAATCCTTACACGAGTTTTAATAAAAGCTGATTTTTGGAACAAGCACTCAAAAACGATTATTAACGAGCGACAGAAAAATGTGCTAAACAAATTACTGGATGAATTTGAAGGTAAGCTGACATCAATGAAATGGGCAAAAATTGCCAAATGCTCAAAAGACTCTGCTATTCGCGACATTAATGATTTGATAAGCAAGGATATTTTACAAAAAGAGACAGCAGGGGGAAGAAGTACAAATTATGAACTGCGAAGTACTCACCTGAGGTAATTTAAAAAAATGCAAACCTTACAAGAATGGGATATTACACCGACTTAGCAACAATTAGCATCGACGATTATCAGTCGAAACTCAAATTAGCCGATTTACTCCCCAGCCGTGTGATTCTTAAAGAACGGTTGGAGGAGCAGTTTAACTATTTTAAAAGCCTCGGAATTAAGAATGTTCTGGAGTTGCAGAAATTACTTAAGAAGAAAGAGAAACTTGCCGAACTTTCAAAAGTTGATTGTTTTTCAGGAGATTACCTTGCTATTTTGCTCCGTGAGATAAACAGCATTCAACCCAAACCGAACAAGATCAGTGAATTTATTGGCATTTCACCCGAAACAGTTTCCAAACTTGAAAAGATCGGGATTAAGGATACGGTTAAGCTATTCGACAACGTTTTAACCCCTGAAAGTAGAAAAAAGCTGGCAGCAAACACAAATATCACCGACGCAGAGATATTGGAACTTACTAAATTAACAGACCTTTCGCGCATTAAATGGGTTGGCGCTACCTTTGCCCGGATGTTGTTCGATGTCGGGATCGACACTGCAGAGAAAGCATCAAAAGCTGATTATGAGGAACTGCACAAGAAGATAAACCAGATTAACAGAGAAAAGAATTTCTACAAAGGTCAAATTGGGCTGCACGACATAAAGCTATTTGTTGATTCCGCTAAAGAGGTCTCTTTAGAAATAGATATGGGAAGCTGAAATTTGACTTAGAGGGAAGGATGGAAAATCTCGAAATAATTATCTTTGGCAATCACATAGCACCATTTGTTATTTCATGATTAACAAAATATTCAACATTCTGATTTTTATTTTTTTCTTACCAGTTGGTTGTGCAACAGCCCAAAGTAGAAGTGAAAAATTGATCGGTTACAATTTAGCTAAACCCGATATCGCTTTTATTCTTCCAACTATTCTGCATGAAATATCAGGACTTACCAATATTGATTCTGCTTCATTTGCCTGCATTCAGGACGAGAATGGTTTGCTTTTTATTTTTGATGCCGTAAATAATGCGATAAAAGAAGAATATGTTTTTCACATCGACGGTGATTATGAGGGAATTGCCAGAGTTGACAACACTATCTATGTGCTTCGTAGCGATGGAATTATATTTGAAATAATCGATTATGCCTCTGTCAATTTTAAATTAAATACGTATTCGACGGGCATTCCGGCAAATAACAACGAGGGCTTGTGTTATGACAAAGCCAATAACAGGCTTTTAATTGCATGCAAAGGTAAAATTGGTAAGGGGCGCGAATTTAAGGATCGGCGGGTAATTTATGGTTTTGATTTGAAAACTAAAAAACTAACGGAAGATCCGGTTTTTGATTTCGACATCCAAAAGCTGAATCAGTTTACTATTGATCACAAAATAAGGATACCTGTTAAAACAAGAAAGAAAGATGGGAATGTCGTGCCGATGTTAAAATTCAGAACCTCGGCCATTGGCATTCATCCTTTAACACATAAACTATTCCTTCTTTCAGCTTCTGATCATGTCTTGTTTGTGTTTAATATGGACGGTAACATTGAACATATTGAAATTCTTGATCCCGATCAGTTTAATAAAGCTGAAGGAATCGCGTTCTTCGATAATGGCGACATGATTATCACAAACGAGGGTCAAGATAAACAACCAACTTTGTTGCGTTTTAATTACAAGTAAAAAGATGAAAGCAATTGACTTACTGGCCACTTCAATCAACCGTGGCGACGATAAACCCAATCAGGAACTGGCTGATGGGATTATTCAATCGAACCGTACCGATTGGGTACAGGAGTTGGTTGAAAATCTGAGTAACAGAGATAAGAACATCCAAAGCGACTGCATCAAAGTGCTCTACGAAATAGGGGAGCGTGGCGCTGCCTCCATGATTGCTCCTTACTACAAAACCTTTGGCGATCTTTTGGAAAGCAAGAACAACCGGTTGATCTGGGGTGCCATGTACGCGTTGGATTCCATAGCTTCCGTAAATCCTTCCGGTATAAATTCAATCCTTCCCGCAATTTGCAAAGCCATCGACAAAGGTTCGGTCATTACAATCGACGGAGGCATCTCAATTCTGGCAAAGCTCGCGGCTGTAAAGGATTATACTGAAACGGCATTCCCGCTTTTGCTCGAACAACTCAAACGTTGCCCGGCCAAGCAGTTGCCCATGTATGCCGAAAAATCGGTAAAGGCCATTCATGCTTCCAACAAAAGTAAGTTTGTTGACCTTCTAAGGGAACGTTATTCCGAAATGGACAAGGATTCACAGAAAAAGAGACTCGATAAAGTAATGAAGAGTATTAAGTAGTGTTGTAATTTCAAATTGTCTACATTAATTCAAAAATAAGCAAAATGGAAACCTTCGCAGGAATCATTATTGGCTTTGGCGCTTTTTTAATAATTGGGTTACTACATCCGGTAGTGATTAAAGGTGAATATTATCTTGGCACTAAAATTTGGCCGCTGTTTTTGATAGCTGGGTTGGCCTGTTTGGTTGCCTCTATAATTGCAAACAATGTAATGATTTCCAGTCTGCTGGGCATTCTGGGGTTTTCATTATTATGGAGTATCCATGAGCTGTTTGAGCAACGAAACAGAGTAAAAAAAGGTTGGTTCCCCCAAAAATCTAAGAAGAAGTAATTGAGAATATTCCCCAATTACTTCACCAAGTAGGCGCCCAGCCCTTTTTTCAAAGGCTTCTCTTCAGGAACCTTAAAACCGGCAGCCTTGGCCAATTGGATTGACTTTTCAAAATCTTCAGGTTTTACATGCCCCTGGGGTTCAAAGAATAATATTTTTCCACCCGGTTTAAGCATGGCGAACAAATCGTTAAAAAGGGTTGCCTGGTCCGGAACTTCATGTGCGACCATAAAAAGCAAAACAAAGTCGAGCTTATTCTTTAATTCGGCAGGATTGTAGTTCTCGCCAACCTGCAACGTTTTTATTATGGGCGAAACTCCATATTTAACAGCTCTTTTTTTGAGGTTAACCAGCATTTTCTCCTGAATATCCACGCAATAAACCTTTCCTTTTGATCCGGTCATTTTCGCAAGTGGGATGCTGAAATAGCCCATGGCGCAGCCATAATCCATCACGGTCATTCCTTGTTTGATGTGTGATCCAAGAATTTTATACGGGTCGTGCTGATATTTACGGATTGGGATGAGGAACGTATATCCAAGCCACCAGGGGCAAACACTGTTTTTTATTGTTTCCATTAAATTATTTGTTTAAAATTTTCTGCTGTAAAAATATCAGTGATCCGAAGAATGCAGCTTAAACAATTGGATGAAGCGGCCATTTTTAACGGTGAAGGAGAGATTTGAAGGGATTTGAAAATTCTTCAGCGAATGTCTTTCCAGTTCCACCATTGTAGTTTCTCCTTTTCCTGATCGTCGGGGGGTGTACTGGCAAAGTAAACCGCACACCGGAAAACATACAAAAGACATCGGTCCTGCACCGTTCCAGTAAACCGGTTGCTTAAATCGTAAAGTATATCGGGGTCACAACCTTTCAGGTCTGATACTTTTTGTATTCCGATATTCCACATGTCGTTTGCGATCGATTTACCAACACCTGGAATTGTCATTAACTCTTTCATTGAATCTTTCTTTGTCAACATACTTTATTAGTTCAGTTTTCCATACGGTCCTTTCCAGTTGTCAGCAAGTTTCAGAAAAGATTCGTAGCCATTGGCTCTTATAAATTCGATGCTTTGTTTGTATTTGGTATACTTGTATCCGTTTTTGGCATAGAAACCATTGATCAGCTCACACGAACTGTACTCAACGCAATCGGCACAGGTTTCAAGTTGATGGTCGCGGAAGCAGCAGTTTTTATAGGCACATTTCGATTTCGAAAGATCCCTTGAGCCATTTTCGTAACCGAGTTTACAACCCTTGCACTGACCTTTGGTCAGGAACACCATGCAGGTTTTGCAATACGCCCCGCAACAACCAATTTCTCTTATCGACATTTTCAGAAATTTGAAGAAGTTGTGAAGTTATGGAATGAGTAGAATTTTTACAATTTAAGGTAGAAATCTTTCACCAACTCAATGAATTCCGGCAAATATTCATGATGGATTTCCGTTTCAATGGTCAGTTCTTCTTCAAACTTTAGGGTTGCTTCAAACCTGAATTCCATTAAAACCCGTGAAGCAGCTTTGGATGGTTTTGGTTTTACCCGGGTAATCCTCGATGGGAATAACCTGAAATTGGCGGCCAAAAACCTGAAATCACTTTCTGCACTGGCAGGTAAAACCACGCTGAAGTGCCCATCTTTGTTGAGGATACGCGATACTCCTTCAACCAATGCTTCAAAGGGAAGTTCATCGTTGTGCCGGGCTATTGTTCTTGACTCAGTTTTCGACTTGATTGAATTGGTAAAGTAAGGTGGATTACAAACCACACAATCAAACAAATGAATGTCATCTTTCAAGTATTCCTGAAACGAAGAATGAACGACTTTTATTCTTTCTGACCAAGCTGAATTTTGAATATTCAAGCTGGCATCCATAAAAGCGCTTTCTTCAATCTCAATCGCCGTAATGGTTGCTTTGGACCGTTGCGCCATCATCAGCGCAATCAATCCGGTGCCGGTTCCGATATCTAACACCGAACAGATGTTCTCAACACCAGCCCATGCCCCCAGTAAAACGCCGTCGGTGCCAACCTTCATCGCCGCATTCTTCTGATGAATGGTAAACTGTTTGAATTGAAAATGGCTGTTCCGTCCCATCAGATTTCATTATTAACTCCCAATCCGAACAAGGCAAAGTCGTATTTTACCGGATCGACCGGATCAAATTCCCGGAGCTTCGAGGTAATTTCTTCCACTGCTTGCCAGTCGTTTTGTTTTCGAAGCAGAAGGCCTAGTTTGCGTGAGACGTTCCCGGTATGCAAATCGAGCGGGAGCATGAGGGCAGAAGCTGGAATCTCCTCCCAAAGTCCAAAATCGACACCGCGATTATCGTTTCGTACCATCCAGCGAAGGAACATGCACAACCGTTTCCCGGACGATTTTCTGGATACATCGGCTACATGTTTTTCGATTCTTTTTTCATGATCGGCTTCAAAGAACAATTGCCTGAAGTACTGGAAAGACCCCGACAAATCACCGCTTCGTTCATATCCGGAGGTGAATACCTTTTCCAACCCGCCATGATCACGATAAATTCGCTGAAGCGCTTTCAAAAAGTAAATGGCATCATTCCCATTGAAGGTGCGGTGTACAAAATTTTCGAAAGCCA
>Ga0209800_10001190_pt1 | contig 29147 bp, 24 predicted proteins | sample Higcelweek8metaG_FD_187174 | JGI IMG/M metagenome (GOLD analysis project Ga0209800, IMG submission 187174) | Freshwater pond sediment microbial communities from the University of Edinburgh, under environmental carbon perturbations - High... | ecosystem: Environmental > Aquatic > Freshwater >...
GTGACCAACCAGTCCGGCATCGGCCGGGGCTTTTTCAGCCGCGCGGCGGTGGAACGCGTGCATGGGCGGCTGCTGGAGCTGCTGGAGGGCCAGGGCGTCGACCTGGACGCCATCTACCTGTGCCCGCACACGCCGGACGAGGGATGCTCCTGCCGCAAGCCGCTGCCCGGGCTCATCAAGCGCGCAGCAACCGATCTCGGCCTTGTTTTCGGTCCGGACCGGGCACGAAGCTTTGTAATTGGCGACAAGGCTTGCGATGTGGACCTCGGTCTGGTAACGAATGCGATCACGTTCCTCGTCACCACGGGGCACGGAACCGCACAGGTCGCGGAGTGCGGCGGCCGGGCGCACCATGTCGTTGACAGCCTGGAAGAGGCCGCCCGGCGTATCGAAACCATCCTGGCTGCACCCGCCCCGGACGACGGCGTGGAGATCACATGATAATCTGCAGAACCCCTTTCAGGGTCTCATTTTTTGGCGGCGGCACGGACTATCCTGGTTGGTACCGTGAGCATGGCGGCCAGGTCCTTTCCACGGCCATAGACAAGTACTGTTACATCACCCTGCGCTACCTGCCGCCCTTTTTCGAGCACCGCATCCGCGCCGTGTACTCCAAGATCGAGCAGTGCCAGACCATCGACGAGATCAAGCACCCGGCCATCCGCGAAACCCTGCGTTTCATGAATTTCGACCGCAGCGTGGAGATCCACCACGATGGCGACCTGCCCGCGCGCAGCGGCATGGGCTCCAGTTCGTCCTTCACCGTGGGGCTTTTGCACGCGCTGTACGCCCTCAAGGGACAGATGCCGAGCAAGGAGCAGCTGGCGCGGGAGAGCATCAGCATCGAGCAGGACTACATCAAGGAGACCGTGGGCTCACAGGATCAGTGCGCGGCGGCCTATGGCGGCTTCAACCACATCATGTTCCACAAGGACGGCGAGATCGAGGTCAGGCCGCTGACCCTCTCGGCCTCGCGCCTGGGGGAGCTCTCAGACCACCTCATGCTGTTCTACACCGGCATCATGCGCACGGCCTCGGATGTGGCCCAGACCTACGTGGAGAACCTGGGCGCCAAGGAGAACCTGCTCAAGCAGATGCACGCCATGGTCGACGACGGCATCAAGGTCGTGCAGGGCAGCCGCTGCATCTGCGGCTTCGGCGAGCTGCTGAACGCCGCCTGGGAGGCCAAGCGCAAGCTCAGCCCAAACATCTCCAACGGCCTGGTGGACGAGCTTTATGAGCGCGCGCGGGAGAATGGCGCCATCGGCGGCAAGCTCATCGGCGCCGGCGGCGGCGGCTTCCTCATGCTCTTCGTGCCGCCATCGGCCAAGACCCGCGTCCGCGAGGCCTTAAGCGAGCTGCTGCACGTTCCTTTCCAGTCCAACCGCCATGGCAGCCAGATCATCTTCTACGAGCCCCAGTCCGAGGACTTCCGCGTGGCCGAGCGCGACCGCAAGAAGCGCGACATCCAGTGCTTCCGTGAGCTCGGGAGCATCAAGGACAAGCCGTGAGCCTCACCGCCGACGCCAAGCGCGGCCTGCAGCGCGCCATGCTGCGCACCATGCTTCGAATTCGTCGCGTGCAGGAGCGCATCGAGTCCGAGTACCTGAAGGACGAGATGAAGACCCCGGTGCACCTGTACATCGGGCAGGAAGCCATCGCCACGGGCGTGTGCGCCGCCCTGCGCGACGACGACGCCATCAACAGCAACCACCGCAGCCACGGCCACTACCTGGCCAAGGGCGGGGACCTCAACGCCATGATGGCCGAGCTGTTCTGCCGCAAGACGGGCTGCTCCAAGGGCTATGGCGGGTCCATGCATCTGGTGGACGTGGCCCATGGCAACATGGGCACCTCGGCCATCGTGGGCGGCGGCATCCCCATCGGCACGGGCCAGGGCCTGGCCTTCCGGATGCGCAAGCTCGACCGCGTGAGCGTGGTCTTCTTCGGCGACGGCGCGGCCGATGAAGGCACCCTCTACGAGTCGCTGAATTTCGCCCTGCTGAAGAAGCTGCCCGTGGTCTACGTCATGGAGAACAACGGCTGGGCCGTGTGCTCGGCCACGGCCACGCGCCACTGCGGCGACAATGTCTTCCACAAGGGCGCGCCGGACCGGCTCTTCTCGGCCAAGATCGACGGCAACGACCCGGAGCTGGTTTTTGCCGCTGCGCAAAAAGCCGTGGAGCGCGCGCGCAGGGGCGAGGGCCCGTCCTTCATCGAATGCGTGACCTACCGCATCCTGGGCCATGCCGGGTGCGTGACCCAGGACCCCAAAGGCTACCGCGACCCGGCCGAGATCGAGGCCTGGCGTAAGCGCTGCCCGGTCTGCGCCTATCAGGCGAAGCTCCTCGCCGAGGGCGTTCTGGACGGGCAGGCCCTGGCTCAGGCCGAGTCGGAGATCGCCGCCGAGATCGACGCGGCCTTTGACTTCGCGCGCCAGAGCCCGCTGCCCACGGCCGCCGACCTGCACCGAAACCTCTTCTGCGAGTGAGCAATGCCCTGGTCACGCATCAAGCCAGACACCAACGAGCCGGAGTTCCTGAGCCGGGACATGCACGGCCCTGCCATGCGCGGCATCGCCGCCAGCGTGCCGGATTTCGAGCAGGTCGGCGCAGGCCGCCGCATCACCTACGCCGAGGCCACCAACGAGGCCCTGTCCCAGGCGCTCAGCCTGGACCCGGGCGTCTTTGTCATGGGCCAGGGCGTGGACGACCCCTCGGGCATGTTCGGGGCCACCAGGGACCTGCACAAGCGCTTTGGCCACGAGCGCGTGTTCGATACCCCGCTGGCCGAGACCGCCCTGTCCGGCATCGCCGTGGGGGCGGCCCTGGGCGGCATGCGGCCGGTGTATTTCCACAACCGCCCGGATTTCCTGCTTCTGGCCATGGACCAGCTGGTGAACCACGCGGCCAAGTGGCACTACATGTTCGGCGGCGCGGCAAACGTGCCCCTTGTTTTCTGGGCCTGCGTGGGCCGGGGCTGGGGCTCTGCGGCCCAGCACTCCCAGGCCCTGCAGGGGCTGTTCATGCACGTGCCGGGCCTCAAGCTCATCATGCCCTCCACCTGCTTCGACGCCAAGGGGCTCATGCTCGCGGCCATCAAGGACAACAACCCGGTGCTCATCATTGATCATCGCATGAACTTCAAGCAGCGCGGCCTCGTGCCCGAGGAACCCTACACCGTTCCCCTCGGCAAGGGCGTCATCCGCCGCGCGGGCCGCGACTGCACGGTTGTTGCCGTGTCGCACCTGGTCACCGACGCCTTCCTGGCCGCCCAGGAGCTGGCCGGGGAGGGCATCGAGGCCGAGGTCATCGACCCGCGCACGCTCCGGCCGCTGGACGAGGAGCTGATCCTCGCGTCTGTGGCCAAGACCGGCAGGCTTGTCATCTGCGACACCGGCTGGAAAACCGGCGGCGTCACGGCCGAGATCGCGGCCATGGTTGCGGAAAAGGGCTTCGCCTCGCTTCGGGCGCCCATCGCCCGGGTGGCCAACCCGGACCTGCCCACACCTTCCGGGTACACCCTGGAGCAGGCCTACTACATCGGCCAGGATGACATCCGCCGCGCCATCCTCAAGACCGTGCGCGGAAGCGGGTCCTGATGCACGCCCCAAAGATCTTTGTCGCCGGGAGCGCCAAGTCCCTTGGCAGCGCCCTTGCGCGCTCCTTTATGGCGCGCGGGCATGAGGCCTTTGCGGGCCTTGGCGCGGCAGAACCAAATTTGCGCGACCAGGCGGCCGTGGACACGTTCTTCGAGGCCGAGCAGCCGGACTGGGTGGTTTACGCCGCAGGCAAGGCCGGGGGCATCGGCCTGAACCGTCGCGCCCCGGCGGACCTGATCCTGGACAACCTGCTCTGCGCCACCCACGTCATCCACGCGGCCCAGCGCTTTGGCGTGAAAAAGCTCCTGTATCTCGCCAGTTCCTGCGTGTACCCCAAGGACGCGGCCCAACCCATCCGCGAGGACTCGCTCTACGGCTCGCCGCTTGAACCCACGAACCTGGCGTACGCCGTGGGCAAGCTGGCCGGGCTGGAGCTCTGCCGGGCCATGCGCCAGCAACACGGCCTGGACTTCAACATCGCGGTGCCCACCAACTACTTTGGACCCGGCGACGACTTCAGCCCGGAGAACTCCCACGTGGTGGGCGCGCTCATGGCCCGCATGCGCGAGGCCAGGGCCAGGGGCCTGGAATCCCTGTCCATCTGGGGCACGGGCCGGGCCAGGCGCGAGTTTTTGTTCGTCGACGACGTGGCCGACGCGGCCGTGTTCCTCATGCAGGGCCACAGCTGGGACGGCCCCTTGAACATCGGCTCGGGCGCGGCCGTGTCCATCGCCGAGCTGGCCGTGATGCTCCAGGAGATCTGCGGCTATTCCGGCCAGCTTCAGTACGACACCAGCAAGCCCGACGGCATGCCGGTCAAGGTGCTCGACTCCTCGCGCCTGGCCGCCCTCGGCTGGGCGCCCAAGGTGGACTTTGCCGAGGGCCTGCGCCGCACCTATGACTGGTTCCTGCAACAGAAAGAACCCAGGCACGAGGTTTCCCCATGAGTTTCAAGTGGCCGCTGATGGAGGACAACGTCTCCCGCGAGGATCTGGACATTCTCATCAACTTTCTGCAGGGCATGCCCCGGCTGACCCAGTCCGAAAACGTGCGCGCGCTTGAGCGCGAATGGTCCGCATGGGTCGGGGTCAAGCACTCGGTGTTCGTCAATTCCGGAGCCTCGGCCAACCTCATCACCATGGCCGCGCTCAGGCACCTGTATGGCGGGGGCGAGGTCCTCGTGCCCACCCTGACCTGGGTCTCGGACATCGCCTCGGTGCTGCAGAACGGCTTCACCCCCGTGTTCGTGGACATCAACCCGAAGAACCTGTGCATGGACGAGGACCAGGTCCTGGCCAAGCTCACGGACAAGACCCGCGCGGTGTTCCTGACCTACGTGCAGGGCTTCAACGGCCTGTCCGAGCGCCTGCTCTCCGAGCTCGCCCGCCGGGGCATCCCGCTCATCGAGGACGTCTGCGAATCCCATGGCGCGACCTACAAGGGCAAGCGCCTGGGGTCCTATGGCCTGGCGTCGAACTTCTCCTTTTATTTCGCGCATCACATGAGCACGGTCGAGGGCGGCATGGTCTGCACCAACGACGACGCCTTTTACGACGCCATCCGCATGTTCCGGTCCCACGGCATGGTGCGCGAGGCCGAGAACGCGGACACCAGGGCGCGCTACGCCTCGGAAAACCCCGAGCTTTCGCCGGACTTCATCTTCGCCTTCCCGGCCTTCAATGTGCGCAGCACGGAGATCAACGCCGTGCTCGGCCGCAGCCAGTTGAAACGCCTGGACGCCTGCAACGACCGCCGTCGCGAAAACTTCAAGCTTTTCTTGAAGTCGATTGATTCCACCAAGTATCGCACGGACTTCGACCTTGAGGGCAGCTGCAACTACGCCTTCAACCTGGTGCTGAGGCGCCCGGATGAGGCCCTGCGCGCGCGCCTGGAGACCACCATGCGCGAGAGCGGCATCGAGTTCCGGCGGGGCAGCGCAGGCGGCGGCAATCAGCTGCGCCAGCCCTATCTGCGCGGCATCGTGCCGGACGGCGAGTACGCCAGGTACCCGGAAGTGGAGCACATCCACTTCTTCGGTTACTACATCGGCAACTATCCGACCCTGTCCGCCGAACGCATCGTTGAGCTTTGCGCCGTGCTCAACTCGGTGCAGGGGTAGGGGAGGGAGGCCGCATGTCCCTGTCGCGCAAGCCCGACATCCTGTTCATCAAGCCCGGCAGCCAGAAGCAGATCTACGGCAGCCTGTCGGACTACGACCTGACGGCCATCGAGCCGCCGCTCTGGGCCACCATCCTGGGCGGCTACCTGCGCGGGCTGGGCTACGGCGTGGAGATTCTGGACGCCGAGGTGGCCGGTGAGACCGGGGGCCTGTCCTGGGACCAGGCGGCCCAGGCCGCTGTGGACCGGGGCGCGGTGCTGACCGCGGTCATGGTCTCCGGCCACAATCCTTCGGCCTCGACCATGAACATGCTCGGCGCCGGGGCCATCTGCTCCAAAATCAAGGAGTTGGCGCCGGACATGGCCGTGTGCCTCACGGGACTGCATGTCAGCGCACTGCCGGAGCGCTCCATGCGTGAGGAGGTTGCGGACTTCGTCGTCCAGGGCGAAGGCCTGCGCACCTTTCCGCCGCTCATCGAGGCCCTGAAGACGGCCAGTCCGAACCTTCGTGGCATCCCCGGCCTGTGGCGGCGCCAGGACGGCCAGGTGGTCGCCGCCGCGCTGCCCGAGATGTGGGCCGACCTGGACACCCTGCCCATGCCCGCCTGGGACCTCTTGCCCATGGAGCGCTACCGCGCCCACAACTGGCACTGTTTCGACGACGTGACGCGCCGCCAGCCCTATGCCACGCTCTACACCAGCCTGGGCTGCCCGTACCATTGCTCGTTCTGCTGCATCAACGCGCTCTTCGGCGAGCACCGCCTGCGCTCACGCGGGGTGGACGCGGTGCTGGCCGAGATCGACTTTCTTGTTAAAAACTACGGGGTACGCAACATCAAGATCATGGACGAGCTTTTCGCCGTGAACGAGAAGCGCGTGCTGGAGCTTTGCGGAAAGATCGCCGAACGCGGCTATGCCCTCAATTTCTGGGCCTATGCCCGGGTGAACACCGTGAGCGAACGCATGCTCGCGGCCATGAAGCGTGCCGGGGTCAACTGGATCGCCTACGGGTTCGAGTCCGGCAGCAAGCGCGTCATCGAGGACGTGACCAAGGGCTACAAGCTCGATGAGGTGCTGCACGTGGCCCAGATGACCTATGACCAGGGCCAGCACATCTGCGCCAACTTCATCTTCGGCCTGCCCGAGGACGACTACGACTCCATGCAGGAGACCTTCGCCCTCATGCAGGAGATCAATGCCGAGTGGGCCAACATCTATTCCGCCATGGCCTATCCGGGATCCAGGCTCTATGACGACGCCGTGGCCTCGGGCGCGCCGCTGCCGACCACCTGGAACGGGTTCTCCCAGTATTCGGCCGACTGCCTGCCCCTGCCCACCAGGCACCTTTCCGGCGGGCAGGTTTTGTCCTTCCGCGACTACGCCTTTGCTGCCTACTACAAGAACCCGCGCTACCTCTCCATGATCCGGGCCAAGTTCGGGGAAGGCGCCCTGCGCCACATCCAGCTCATGGCCCAGAAGTCGTTGGACAGGAACAACGCCAACATATAAGACCGCGCCTGCCTGTAAGGGACGCAATACCAATCGGACACAGCATGAAGACGACGCTTCTGGTCATGACGCTCAATGAAATCGATGGCATGAAAGCCATCATGCCCAGGGTGCAGCGCGACTGGGTGGACCAGATCATCGTTGTTGACGGCGGCTCCAAGGACGGCACCATTGAATGGGCCCGCGAGCAGGGCTACGAGGTGTACGTGCAGAAGCAGAAGGGCTTCCGCCACGCCTATGAGGAGGTCCTGCCCCTGGTCAAGGGCGATGTGCTGCTGACCTTCAGCCCGGACGGCAACTCCGTGGCCGAGCTGATCCCGGACATCCTGGCGAAGATGCGCGAAGGGTACGACATGGTCATCGCCTCGCGCTACCTCGGCCCGGCCAAGAGCGAGGACGACGACCTCATCACGGCCTTCGGCAACTGGCTGTTCACCAGGACCATCAATGTGCTGCACGGTGGGCACTACACCGACGCCATGGTCATCTTCCGGGCCTACAGGAAGCAGCTGGTTCATGATCTGGAACTGTTGGACGATGGCGCCTACCGCACGCCGGAGAAGCTCTTCTCCACCAAGATCAGCTGGGAGCCGCTCTTGTCCGTGCGCGCGGCCATACGCAAGCTCAAGGTCGCCGAGATCCCCGGCGACGAGCCCGCGCGCATCGGCGGGGAGCGCAAGCTGCTGATCATCCGCTGGGGGGGAGCCTACTACTTCCAGTTCCTCAGGGACTGGCTGCTCTGGAAGTAGCCGGTTTCCACGCCCCCCGCGCCTGGGCGTGCCTGCGCTTCGCACTCCCCGTCAAAAATCGCGCGATGAGTCGAGCCCAAGTCCGCGCTTGATGCGCAGCTTGATCGCTTCCAGGGCCGGGGCCGCAATGGCCCTGAGCCCATGCCGCTTGAGCATCGGAATGAAGCGCCAATAGCAGGAGTAGATGCGGCTTAAGCCCACCGTCTGCAACTTCACCAACTCCTCGGGGCCAAGCCCGTTCACCGACATGACGGCCGAGCCGTACCGCTGGTAGTGGGAATAGTCGGTCTCCAGAAGCGTAAGGCCGTGCTGGCCCGCCTCCGCCATGCGGCGCATCTCCGTGCCGGGGTAGGGCATGGCGATGCCGTACGTGGCGTGGTGGATGTCTTTGGCGTGCCGCAGGAACGTGATGGTGCGGTCGATGCTTTCCAGGGTTTCGCCCGGAAGGCCCAGCATCACGGAATTGATGGTCTCGATGCCCAGCTTGTTGTTGAGCCTGTTTGATTCCACATAGCTCTCAAGCGGAACTTCCTTGCGGATGATCTTTCGCACCTCGGCATCTGCGGTTTCCAACCCGAAGCTGATGCGGATGAGGCCGCATTTCTGCAACCTGCGCACCAGAGGCTCATCCCACAGGTTGGCGCGGGTGCTGCCCTCAAAGGTGAAGCGAAAATTCCTGCGCTCGATTTCGTCCAGCAGCTCGACAATGTATTTCCGGTCCAGGGTCAGCGTGTCGTCAATGAAGAAGATGTGCTCAAAGCCCATGGTGTTGATGAGCATGTCCAGCTCTTCAATGACATGGGCCACGCTGCGGCGGCGCACCTTCTTGCCGAACAGGTCGCTCGCGCAGAACACGCAGCTGAAGGGACAGCCCCGGCTCATCTGGACCGTGGTGAAGCGTCTGCGGCCATGGAGCGTGCCCAGCTTGTAGATGTGGTTGGGCAAAAGGCTCCGGGCCGGCAAGGGCGCAAGGTCGAGATCCTCCAGCCTTGGCGCATCGCCGGTGCACACGGCCACGCCGTCCTTGCGCGAGAAAATCCCCGGCGTGTCCGGATTTCTGTTCCCGGCGGCGAACTGCTGCAAAAAATTGCCGAAAGTGAGCTCGCATTCGCCCACCACAAGATAGTCGAAGCAGTCGAGAAAGGCGCTTTCGCGTTCGATGCTGGCGTGGACCCCGCCGAAGATGATGGGCTTGCCAAGGGCCTTGCGGACCTCCTGCGCGACCTGGGCGGCGGCGTGGAAGAAAGGCGTTGTGGCCGTCAGCCCGATCAGGTCCGGCTCAAAGGCTGCGGCACGCTCGATGATCTCGTGAACATCCAGAAGTTCGGCCTGGGCGTCGATGAGCTGAACCTCCCAGCCGTTCTGCTGGGCAATGGCCGCGACAATGGCCAGATTGATCGGAGGGAAGGCCGAGGCCTTCTGCGCAACGCCTTTGTATTTTCCAAAGGCGGTGCACCAGGCGGGGAAGATCAGTGTCAATTTCATGCTATATACCCAGAAATTATGAATTCCAAGAGCGCTCGTGCGTTGTGCAACGCGGAAAACACACCGGATTGCCAACTGGCGCAATGCGACCTGAAAAAGAACCTGGGCTCAGCGCTGCTTCAGGACGCGGGCGAGAAGGAGATGCGGCTGCAAGCGCCAGCCGGGGGAGCTCGCACCGTCTGCAAATGACGAGACACCCGCCCCGGACAATCCGTGCAAAGTCAGCGTCGAGCGCGCATTCCCGAGCAGCGCAGCAGGAGGAACAGGGGGCTCGCCGCCTTTGCTGGCCGCACGGCCTACGCCACAAGGAAAAACAACGAGGCGGTCCCGGCAGCGGGCTGAGGCCTATCGCCCCTAGAGAACCTTTATGGACGCAAGGTGCTTATTCGTCAGCATCTCCGGGTGCGCAGCGGCGCAGGCAGTGACATCCTCATAGATTTTCTGGACCATGGACACCGGCACGTTGGCGGCCAGACGCTGGATGGGGGACTCCTCGACAAACAGGGGGAGCCAGTCAAAGGGGGTGAGCTGGTCCCAGGCGCTTCTCCTGCCGCAGATGGCCACGCCAGGCTTGGTCTGCAGGATCACCTGGAAGGCCGTGTACTTGTTCACATCGTCCAGCAGCTCAGGAGGAGTGCTGTCGTGCAGGGTGCTGGCCTGGATGGAAAGATAAAAGATTCCTGCAATATCCAGGTCCTCAAACCAGCGTTCGCCGTGGGCCTCATCCTTCATCGATTCCTTTAACAAAGTGCGGAAGTCCTCGGCCATGCTGGCTTCTCCTGGGCTTAAGGTTGTCATTGATCAGAAGGGGTACACGGCTTCGGGGCCGTCCTTTTCTGAAGTCGGCTTGCCGGACTTGGCCTCCAGAGCGTTCAGGCGGTTGCGCGCGGCTTCTTTCGCTTCCTTGGTGTCTGCCGTGGCCATGACCGCACGCAGAAACTTCTTGGCAGGCTCGAAATTTCCCTTGAGCTCATAAATCATGGCCGCGCGGTACATGGCCACGGTGGGCCACATGGGCTCTTTGGGATATTCGTAGGCCAATCTCAGGTAAAAGTCCAATGCTGCATCGTAGTTGCGCAAGGAATGTTCGCCCTCGCCAAGCCAGAACAGCACCTCGGCCTGAAGCGGCCGGGGCAGGCTCTCGCGCTGGTCCCACAGGAGGAGCAGCTGCTTGCGCCCTCCCTCGAAGTCGTTCTTGAGCTGCAGGAAGGTCGCCATGTCGAGCCGGGTCTTGGGATCAAGCGGAACGCCGAGGGCGGTCAGGGCGTGGTAGGACTCCAGGGCTTCGGCGTCCCTGCCCGCGTCCCGCTCCATCTTGGCCTTCAAACCCAGCCGAACGGCTTGGCTTCCTTTGTCAGCTGACATATCGGCCATTCGATTCAGGTAGGTGTCCGCAAGCTGGAAGTAGCGTCCTTCAATGGCCTTTTTGGCCAGAAAGGTCAGGCATTCATACCCGTACGCGGTGTTCGGAAAGAGGAAGGCCGAGCGGCGGGCCAGCTCCGGGCCGGGAGCGGCCTCCCAACGGGCCTGCCAGTCGGCCAGGACGAGCAGCCGGTCCAGGGGCCAGGCCTTGTTCACGGTGCTGGAGCGGCCGACCTCGGCCTTGGTCCAGAAGGGGGCCTCGGCGATGAGCGCGGTGCCTGTGCCTGCGGCTGCCAGCAGACTGCGCAGGGCAGGGGAGAGCTTTGCGGCCGCGCCGATTTCCTGGGGCAGGAGGTTCTTCACGTTCTCCTGGGTCAGGATGCCCCCGGCCAGGCGCAGGCTCAGCGGCAGCTTGCGCTTGTCCAGGCCCTCCCAGGTCTGACGGGCGGCATCCAGGTCGCCGCTTTCGATGAGCAGCACGAACTTGAGGGAGCGCAGCAGGCGCGACATGTCTTCGGAAAGCAGCAGGGACTGCAGCTCCTTGTCCACGGCCGCGCGGGCCTCTTCATTGGGCAGCTGGGTGATGCTGTTGCGGAACTTGAGCCAGGAAGCCGACCCCGGGCCGCCCAGGAACCAGGTCTCGCGGCTTTGGGCGAAGGGAGCCAGGAGGTTGGCGCTCCAGAACCCGGCGGCCTTGGCGTAGCCGGAGGCGCGCAGGGTCTTGGTCTCATGCGGCTTGCCGGTCTCCATGAAGATGGCCATGGCCGTCCAGAAATCCTTGAGGGCCGGGTCCGACAAGCCTTGAAGGGCGGTCTTGGCGCGGGCGAAATCCTCCAGGCTGGCTGCAGCCAGGGCCTCGGCGATGTGCTGGCGGTCTTCCGTGGTGACGCTGAGCGGTGCGTCCTTGTCCTTGGCCGGAGCCTTGGCCGCTTTCTTGGCCGGGGCCTTGTCGGCTGCGTCCGGGGCTTCACCTTGCGCAACGGGGTGGGTCTCGCCCGTGGCCAGGGTCAGGGCCTCGGTGGACTTGACCCAGAAATTCTGGGGCCCCCAGGCGGCCTCGGCCTGTTCAAGCAGGGTGCGCAGATTCTCCTCCAGGGCCTCGCTGGAGGCCGAGGGGGACCCGACAAAGGCCCAGAACTGGCGACGCCAGACATCCACCCAGAGGGACTCCAGGCCGGGTTCGGCCGAAAGCCGCTCCTTGAGGGCCTTGGCGTCCATGAGCTTGGCCGCGTGGCTGTACCAGATGACGGCCTTGTAGGGATCGCCGAGGGCGCGGTGGGCCTGGGCGCCGAGCCAAAGGCGCTGGGTCTCGGCCGCGGGATCGGCAAAGGCGGGCTGGGCCTCGATGAGCGCCAGGGCCTCCCGCGACGCCCCCTGCATGAGCAGGCCTTCGGCGCGCTTCAGGACATTGGCGTCCGCGAGTTGGCCGGCCTGCTCGGGCTCCGGGAGCACGATGCGGTCGTACGCGCCGTATTTCTTGAGCCACTGCTCAAAAGCGGCGTCCGTGGGCGCTGGGCTGGCGGCGCCGGACTTGTCGGTCTTGACGGCCTTGGCCGGGACCTTGCGCGCAGCGCCAAGGGAGGAATTCGGGGCCATGAGCAGGACCATGAGCACTGGCGCAAGCGTCAGCGCGCCGGACATTGCGGCCATGCGAGGAAGTTTCGACATGCTGGTTCGCCTCAGCGAAAGTTCGCCCTGGGGACAAGGCGGTCAGGGTTGCAACAAACAGAAGGCTCCATGCCACAGTTCTGGGCCCGAGGGAAGAGAGCGGCCACCCGGTCCATAGTAAAGTTTACATAATTTACATTATGGGACAACATCGGGATAGTGTCGGCGCCGTGGGGGAGTGCCCTGGAGGGTCTACTTCTTGGCCCAGTCGGCCAGGAACGTGGCCAGCCCGATGTCGGTCAGCGGATGTTTGATCAGGCCAAGGAGAACGTCCAGCGGCAAGGTGATGGCGTCCGCTCCGAGCAAGGCCGCCTGGAAAAACTGGTTGCTGTTGCGGATGCTCGCCGCCAGCACCTGGGTGGACAGATCGTAGTTGCGGAAGATGGACATGAGGTCCTGGACCAGCTGCATGCCGTCCTGGCCCACATCATCCAACCGGCCGACGAACGGGCTCACATAGCTGGCGCCGGCCTTGGCCGCGAGCAGCGCCTGGTTTGCGGAAAACACGAGGGTGGCGTTGGTTTCGATCCCACGGGTATGCAATTCCTTGATTGTCTTGAGACCTTCAAGGGTTACTGGAACTTTGATCACGATATTCGGAGCGATCTTCACAAGATCACGCGCCTCGGCCAGCATGGCCGCAGACTCCGTCGCGATGACCTCCACACTTACCGGCCCATCGATCTCCTTGCAGATCTGGCGGACGATCTTTTTCCAGTCGCCCTTCTCCCTGGACAAAAGGCTCGGGTTGGTGGTCACGCCCTCAATGGCCCCAAGGGCCTTGGCCTGGCGTATCTGCTCGATGTTCGCTGTGTCGAGGAAGATTTTCATGAAGCCTCCCGAGGGGCGGATGGCGCAAAGTGAGCGGAGGTTCAGGACTGTCCGCCCTGCTCCGGGCCCTGGATGCGCTTGAGGTAGGTTTCGCGGCAATCATAGGAACAGAAGTTGAGGACAACGTCGCCCTGGCGGACGCGGATGTCGCTGTTCTTGGACACGTAGGCCCCGCACACGGGGTCCTTGACCATCTCGCCGGAGGCCTGGAGGTTCTCGGTCTTTTCTTCCGTCTTGTTCTGCTTGTAGCGCTTGTCGCCCATGAAGAGCTTCCACACGACAAAGCCACAAATAAAGACGATGAGCAGCTTGGTCAGGTTCATAACGACGTCTCCTCTTTCCCGGCACAGGCTGCGGCGCAAGGCCGCCCCGGCCGGGAGCGTGCCTATTTCTGGGCGATGTTCAAGCCATCGAGGGTGTAGTTCAGTCCGGAGAGCACCTGGTCGATGCTGCGGCCGTCCTTGAACACGAGCTTCGGAGCCACCTCGCGCAGGGGCACGAGCACAAAGGCGCGTTGAAGCATGCGCGGGTGCGGCAGGGTCAGGTAGTCCGAGTCCATCTCCGTGTCGCCGAACAAAAGCAGGTCCAGGTCGATGATGCGCGGGCCGCCCGGGTCCATGCCCCGCAACCGCCCCATCTTGAGCTCAATGGCCTGAATGGTGGACAGAAAGCCCTCCGGCGCCCAGACATCCGAGGCGATCTCCAGGCGCACCACGGCGTTGGAGAACCAGGGCTGGTCCTTCACATTCCCCTGCGGGTCGGTGCGGTAGACGTGCGAGAGCGCTCCGAAGCTGATGTCGTTCCCATAGTCCTCAAGGAGCGTCAGGGCGTCGTTGATGTTCGCCTCGCCGTCTCCGATGTTGGAGCCCAGGGCCACATAAGTGGTTAGAGTTGGGAAATCCGTAACACCGCCTCCTTCAGTCGATCCGTGTTCACCGTGAGCGAGATGCGGAAATAGCCCTCGCCCGGAGCGCCAAAGCCGTTGCCCGGGGTGGTCACCACGCCGGTCTGCTTGAGAACCCTGGTCACGAAGTCCTGGGAGCTGACGCCCTGCGGGACCTTGGACCAGATGTAGAAGGTGGCCTCGGGCACGCGGCAGGAGATGCCCGCCTTCTTCAAGGCCTCGATGACCACGTCGCGGCGCTCCCGGTAGATGCCGCGCAGCACCGCGCCGTAGGCGTCACCCTGGTTCAGGGCCACGATACCAGCTTCCTGCACGGCCTGGAAGATGCCGGAGTCCACATTTTCCTTCACTTTGCCCAGGCCCTTGACCAGGGAGGCGTTGCCCACGGCCATGCCGATGCGCCAGCCGGTCATGTTGTAGGTCTTGGAAAGGGAATGGAACTCGATGGCCACGTCGCGGCCGCCGGGAAGCTCCAGGATGGAGAGCGGCTTGTTGGCCTCGTTGAAGTACATCTCGGTGTAGGCCGCGTCGTGCACGACGATGACTTCAAATTCCAGCGCTTTGGCGATGAGCTTCTCGTAGAACGAACGCGGGGCCGTGGCCGCCGTGGGGTTGTTCGGGTAGTTGACGTAGATGGCCTTGGCGCGCTTCCAGGTGTCGGAGCTGATGGCGTCGAGGTCGGGCAGGAAGTCGTTCTCGTCGGTCATGGGCAGGTACATGGGCACGCCGCCCACGAATTCCGTGGTCACGCCGTACACCGGATAGTTGGGCGTGGCGATGAGCACCAGGTCGCCGGGGTTCACGAAGGCCAGGGGGAAATGCGCGATGCCCTCCTTGGAGCCGATGAGGCTGACGACCTCGGTGTTCGGGTCCAGGCTGACATTGAAGCGGCGCAGGTACCAGTCGGCCACGGCCTGGCGGAAGGCCAGCAGGCCGACATAGGACGGATACTGGTGGTTGACGGGATTGCGCGCCGCAGCGCACAGGGCGTCGATGATGAAGTCCGGGGTGGGCAGGTCGGGATCGCCGATGCCCAGGCTGATGATGTCCAGCCCCTTGGCGCGAACCTCTTCCTTGGCCTTGTCCACGGCGGCGAACAGATACGGGGGCAGGTTCGCAAGGCGTTGTGCAAGCTGGAAATCAGGCATGATGAGCTCCTTTGGTGCGAATGGAAACGCCTGTGTAATTGTTCGGCCCCGCTTCTGTCAATCTGGCCCGCCAAAGCATCTTGCGCGGACCCTGGTTTTACTCCCGCTCTTGCCGAGGGCCGAGAAAACGTTTAGGCCCTGGCTGGAGACCTTTGGACCAGCGCATGCCCTAAGCGAGACGGAGCGGACTCCCCTGCCCCGGTTGGCGGTGATGATCTGATGAACACCATGCTTGATGACACCGGCGCGCACGCCTCCCATCCGGTCGTTGACCGCTATCTGCAGCACCTCGTGGTGGAGCGCGGCCTGTCCGAAAACACCACCCAGGCCTACGCGGCGGACCTCTCCGCCCTGCTCTGTTTTCTCGACACCATCGGCGCGGACCTTGCGACCTGCACCCAGCGGCACCTGTTCCTGTTCCTCACGCACCTGCGCGCCAGAAAGCTGGCCGCCACGAGCCTGGCCCGGCACCTGTCCAGCGTGCGCGGTCTGTTCGCCTTTGCCGTGCAGGCCGGGCTGCTGGCCGAGGACCCGTCGATCCTGCTCGAAAGCCCCAAGCTCCCGGACCAGCTCCCGGAATTTTTGACCCGCGCCGAGATGGACCGCCTGCTGGACCAGCCCAACGTGTCCACGGCCCTGGGCTACCGCGACCGGGTCATGCTGGAGCTGTTGTACGCCTGCGGGCTGCGCATCTCCGAACTCATCGGGCTGGTGCTGGGCGACTTCGACCCCCAGACCGGCATCCTGCGCGTGTTCGGCAAGCGGGCCAAGGAGCGCCTGGTGCCCGTGCACTTCGCCGCCCAGCGCCTGCTCAATGATTATCTGGACCACAAGCGCGCCGGGTTCAAACCCGTGCAGAAGCACATCTTCCTGAACCGCTCGGGCAAGGGCCTGACCCGGCAAGGCGTGTGGAAGCTGGTCAAGCGCTACGCCGAGGATGCAGGCATCCGGCGCAGCATCTCGCCGCACACCTTCCGGCACTCCTTCGCCACGCACCTGCTGGAAGGCGGCGCGGACCTGCGCACCGTGCAGATCCTGCTCGGCCACGCGGCCATCAACGCCACGGAGATCTACACCCACATCCAGTCCGGTCGGCTCATGCGCATCCATGAACAGTACCATCCGCGCTCGACCGGAGCCCTGTCGCCGCACGAGGCTGGGACCCCGACATGAACAAGCCCACACGAATCCAGGCGCGCACGGTCATCACCGCCCACGCCAACGCCGATTTTGACGCGCTCGCCGCCATGATCGCGGCCAGCCGTCTGTACCCGGACGCGGTGCTCATCTTCCCCGGCAGCCAGGAAAAGAACCTGCGCAACTTCTACATCCAGAGCACCACATATCTTTTCAATTTCAAGCATTTCAAGGACATCGACCCAGAGGCCGTGGAACTGCTCGTGGTGGTCGACACCAGGCAGAAGTCGCGCCTGCCCCACATCGCCCCCCTGCTGGACATGCCGAACATCAAGATCCATGTGTACGACCACCACCCGGACACCGACGAGGACCTGCGCGCCGATTTCTCGCGCGTGGAGAACTGGGGCTCCACCACCACCATCATCGCCCACGAGATGATGGCCAGGAACGTCGTGCCCAACATCGAGGAGGCCACGGTCCTTGGGCTGGGCATCTTCGAGGACACGGGCTCCTTCAGCTTCGCCTCCACCACGCCGGAAGACTTCAACGCCGCCGCCTGGCTGCGCAAGAACGGCATGGACCTGGACGTCATCTCCGACCTCTTGGCGCGCGACCTGTCCTCGGAGCAGATCACCATCTTGAGCGCCCTCATCGAATCAGCCAAGATCCACGACTTCCACGGCATTGAGGTGGTCATCGCCGAGGTCAGCACCGAAGATTTCGTCAGCGATTTCGCATATCTTGTCCACAAGTTCATCGACATGGAGAATGTCCGGGTCATGTTCGCCCTGGGCCGCATGCACGACCGCATCCACCTGGTGGCGCGCTCGCGCACCGCCGAGGTCAACGTGGGGCACATCTGCACCTTCTTCGGCGGCGGCGGCCACGGCTACGCCGCCTCGGCCACCATCAAAGACAAGACCTTGAGCCAGGTGCGCGACGAGCTGCTGGCGCTCTTGTACTCGCACATCAACCCCCAGCTCGTGGCCGAAACCCTCATGTCCACTCCGCCGGTGACCATCGAGTCGGACCGCAGCATGGCCGACGCGGCGGAGCTCATGACCCGCTTCGGGCTCAAGGGCGTGCCTGTGGTGGCGCCGGGCACCATGCGCTGCGTGGGGCTCATGGAGCGCAAGATCTCGGACAAGGCCATCAGCCACGGCCTGGGCGACGCGGCCCTGGGCGTTTACATGCTGGCGGAATACGAGCAGGTGGCCCCGGAGGCCGACCTGTACCAGGTCATGGAGATCATCATCGGCAAGCGCCAGCGGCTGCTGCCGGTGATCCGGGGGGACGAGGTCGTGGGCGTGGTCACGCGCACGGACCTGGTGAACCAGATGGTCGAGCAGTCGGCGCGCATCTCCGAGGTGGTGCTGCCGGACCGCATGAAGGAGCGCAACATCCGGCCCACCATGCGCACGCGCCTGCCCGGCTCGGTCATCGCCCTGCTGGAGCAGGCCGGCCACCTGGGCCAGCAGATGGGCTTCAAGGTCTATGCCGTGGGCGGCTTCGTGCGCGACATCCTCATCGCCCGGCCCAACCTGGACATCGACCTGGTGGTGGAGGGCGACGGCATCCGGTTCGCCCGGGAGCTGGCGGCACTGCGCCAGGGACGCGTCAAGGAGCACCTCAAGTTCAAGACCGCGGTTGTGGTCTTCCCGGACGGCCAGCGCATCGACGTGGCCACGGCCCGGCTGGAGTACTACGAATACCCCACCGCCCTGCCCACGGTGGAGCTCTCCTCCATCAAGATGGACCTGTACCGCCGCGACTTCACCATCAACGCCCTGGCCCTGCAGCTCAATCCGGGCGACTTCGGCCAGCTCATGGACTTCTTCGGGGCGCAGCGCGACATCAAGGAAAAGATCATCCGCGTCCTGCACTCGCTCAGCTTCGTGGAGGACCCCACGCGCATCCTCAGGGCCATCCGCTTCGAGCAGCGCTTCAATTTCCGCATCGACGGCCAGACCCACCGGCTGATCAAGAACGCTGTGCAGCTCAAGCTGTTCCACAAGCTCTCCGGCTCACGGCTGACCCATGAGCTTCAGTTGATCGTGGAGGAAGACAACGTCCTGGAATGTTTGACCAGGCTGCATGAGCTCAAGCTCATGGCCGCCATCCACCCGCTGCTGGCCCTGGACGACGAGCGCATGCGCGTGCTGAGCGAGGTGCACAAGGTTCACACCTGGTACAAGCTCCTGTATCTGGAGCCCAAGGCCAATTCCTGGCGCCTGTTCATGCTGGGGCTGACCATGGGCCTGGAGCGCGACCAGCTGGAGCTTGTCTGCCAGAGGCTGCGCTTCCCGGAACGCGAGTTGCGCGACTTTCTGGGCCTGCGCGACCAACTGGGCGACACCCTGGCCAAACTCATGGTCTGGCAGGACGGCCAGTCGGCCCTGAGCGAGATCTACTTCACCCTGGCCCCCCTGCCTGTGGAGGCCGTGCTCTTCCTCATGGCCCGCAGCCGCCGCGAGGCCATCCGCAAGAACATCTCGCTCTTCCTTACGCGCCTGCGCACCCAGGAACTGTTCATCGACGGCAGCGACCTGAAGGCCCTGGGCCTGCAAAGCGGACCTGTATTCGCGCACATCCTGCGCAAGGTGCGCGCCGCCCTGGTGGATGGCGAGGCCGTGACGCGGGAGAAGCAATTGGAGCTTGCCAAGAGCCTTGTACTGGCGCTAGGTGTAGAGGGATTGAACAAGTTCCCGCCGCATCGCGTGAGGCATGTCCGAAAGTGATGCGATGATTCTTTGTCGGATGACAACACCTGTCGAGACAGCTTTGCCGGGGGTTTCGTATGACGCAGGATGATGGCCTGAAGATCGTCAAAATCGAGAAGGAAAACGACGATACGACCTCCATATATTTCTCCGGGCCGGACATGGAACGCTTCAAGAACCGCAAGCCCGGCCAGTTCGCCTCCATTCGGGTCTTCAAGGACGGCGCGTGGAGCGCCCCGCACCCTTTCACCTTGTCGAGCGCTCCGGAGGACAAAGCCCTGCGCATGACCATCAAGAAGTCCGGAGAGTTCACCTCCTCCATCCCGGACATTGAGCCCGGCACCCCCATCCAGTGCTCCGGACCCTTCGGCCAATTCTGCAAGGACATCAGCGCCAGCAAAGAGATCGTCATGATCGCCGGGGGGGTGGGCATCACGCCCTTCTTGAGCGTCCTGCGGCACTTCCTGGAGATCCAAGCGGACAACGAGGTCACCCTCTTCTGGGCCAACAAGACCCCGGACGACGCCTTTGCCGCAAAGGAGCTGGAGGGCTTCACCAAAAGCCTCAAGCTGCACGTCGTCCATGTCTTCAGCCGCGTGGCGCCCGAGGACCAGGCAGCCTTGACCGCGCCGACCTTCGACGACGGAAGGCCAGGAAAAATTTCCCGTGAATTTGGTCGACTGTCCCAGGAACTCTTTTCCCGACACATCACCTCCAAGAATCCATCCTTCTATCTCTGCGGACCGCCACCAATGCAGCAGACCGTGCTGGATGAACTTTCGCTGTATGGGGTGGAGCCGGACAAGGTGCAGAAAGAGGCTTTTGAGTTCAACAGCCCTCCAAAATCATAACAGGTGTTTCCACAGAGGTGTAGTGAATGACCCGAACCAAAAGCGTCGTGGCCCTGCTGTGCATTTTTGCGGCGAGTGCGTATGCGTCCCCTGCCTTGGCCTCGGCAGGACAGACCGCGTCCCTCGACGGATCGCTGCTTGGGGGCTGGTGGGCCATGCCTTTTGTGTGCCTGCTGCTGTCCATCGCCATTCTGCCCATAGCCATGCCATCCTTCTGGCACGACCACTACGGCAAGGTCGCCGTGTTTTGGGCTCTGGCCTTTCTTGTGCCTTTCGCCTTCCTGTTTGGCCTTGACGCGGCATTCTACGAGTTTCAGCACACGATCACCCAGGAATATATACCCTTTATCATCCTGCTCTTGGCCCTGTTCACCATCTCTGGCGGGGTGCGCGTCACCGGCACGCTGACAGGCACTCCCCTGGTGAACACGCTGTTTCTATGCGTGGGAACCGTTTTCGCCAGCCTGATGGGCACAACCGGGGCCTCAATGCTTCTTATCCGCCCTCTCCTGCGGGCCAACGAACACCGACAGTACAAAATCCACACCATTATCTTCTTCATCTTCCTTGTGGCCAACATCGGCGGCTCGCTCACTCCCCTTGGCGACCCGCCACTGTTCCTCGGCTTCCTCAAGGGCGTCAGTTTTTTTTGGACCACGACGCACCTGTTCCGCGAGATGCTTTTTGTCTCCGTAAGCCTCCTGGTCATTTACTATCTCATGGACAGGCGACAGTACGCAAAGGAGACCCTGCCCCCGCCGGACGACAGCGATATTGTGAACAAGGATCGCCTGGGCATTGAGGGGGCGGTGAATCTTCTGCTGCTCCTTGGGGTCATCGCCTCCGTGCTGCTGAGCGGCATCTGGAATCCGAACGTGGAATTGCGGTTCATGCAACTCCACGTCACCCTGCAGGATCTTGTTCGCGATCTCTCCATGCTCGGCCTGGCGGGAATGTCGCTTGTGCTGACATCGCGCGAGAACAGGGAGCTGAACGGCTTCTCCTGGGAGCCCATCGAGGAGGTGGGCAAGCTCTTTTTTGGAATTTTCGTCAGCATGATCCCGGCCATTGCCATCCTCAAGGCCGGGCAGAACGGTGCGCTCAGGGACGTGATCGCCCTGGTCACCCACGATGGCGTGCCCGTGAACCACATGTACTTCTGGCTCTCCGGCGGGCTCTCCAGCTTCCTCGACAACGCTCCGACCTATCTGGTGTTCTTCAACACCGCCGGCGGCGACGCGGCGCACCTCATGGCCGTAGCGCCCAAGACCCTGGCGGCCATCTCCTGCGGCGCGGTGTTCATGGGCGCAAACACCTATATCGGCAACGCGCCCAATTTCATGGTGCGCTCCATCGCCGAATCCCAGGGCGTCGATATGCCTGGATTCATCGGCTACATGGCCTGGTCACTGTGCATCCTGATTCCTCTGTTCGCCTTGACCACCTTCATCTTCTTCCTTTCGTGAGCACCATGCGCCAAGGCCTTCTCATCTCCTGTTCACCACAGAGGACCAGCTGCGCACGCTGTTCATGATCGTACTGCGCCACGCACATCAAACCGCTTGAGCGCTGGGCATGAGATCATTGGCAGTGAAGGGATTCACAACCGGCAACCAGGCCTCTTTGAGCAATGGAGCCTGGACTGTCCTGGATTTTGTGGCGCTCGGAACATGGCCGTCGCAACATCGCGCCAGGCCAGGGCGATCATCAGGGAGCCATGCCCGGCAAGGCGCCCCTTGTTGCACAAAGAGCGGTGGGCCAGTCGCAAAGACTGCCGCGTAAGCCCTTGCCCTGCCTTGGCGCTCGCTGTAGAGTGCTCACGCGGCACATGAGCTCGGACATTTTGGGACAGGTGAAAGCATGAACGTATTGTGGGCGCCCTGGCGCCTTGATTACATACTCGGACCCAAGCCGGATGCCTGCGTGTTCTGCGTGCCGAGCCACACGGACGAGGACGCGGAACGCTTCATCCTGCATCGCGGCAGGCACAACTTCGTCATCATGAACCGCTACCCCTACAACAACGCCCACCTCATGGTGACGCCCTTCCGCCATGTGGGGTGCCTCACGGACCTGCGGCCCGAGGAGGCGCACGAGAATGTCGAGATGCTCCAGTCCTGCGTGCGCATTCTGCAGGAGGTCTTCCAGCCCCACGGCATCAACGCCGGCCTGAACCTGGGCGAGGCGGCCGGCTCGGGCATTGCCGCGCACATCCATTTCCAGATCGTGCCGCGCTGGAACGGGGATTCCTCGTACATGGCCGTATTCAGCGAAACCAGAGTCATCCCGGAGCACCTGCGCTCCACGTACAACCGCCTTAAGCCCCATTTCGACGCCCTGGGCTGAGCCTGGGCTTAAAGGAGTCCGTAATGCGCTATTTCAAGACCATCGTCCTTGCCCTGCTCTTCATCATCTCCCTGATCTTCTTTGTCCAGAACAACGAGTCGCTTTCCACCAACCTGCAGTTGGAGTTCAATCTCGTCACCCTGCACCTCATCTCGGTCCCCCTGCCCTTGTATCTGTTCGTGCTGATGGCCTTTCTGCTGGGCGTGGTGTTCTCCCTCGGCTTTCTGCTGGTGGAACGCATTCGCCTTGGCCTGGAGCTCAAGGCCCTGCGCAGGCAGCATGCCTCCCTTGAGGACGAGGCCCTGGCCTTGCGCACCCTGCCCCTGAACCAGCCCGAGAACAAGCCGCAGACCGGAATCTAGGGGCGGAGCGCCGGTGCCCTGGAACGAGATATTCCTCCTCGGACGCCGCAAGTCCAGGCACCAGCCGGATCCGGCGACCTCTGGCGCGGGTGAGCAGCACACGCTCCAGGACACCCGCGCGGCCATCGAGGAGCTCTCCCAGGCCGTTCGCAACAACCCGGAATCCGTCGAGATATACCTGGCCTTGGGCAACCTGTACCGTTCCCAGGGCGAGATCGAGCGGGCCATCCACATCCGCAACAGCCTCATCGCCCGGCCAGGGCTCGACCCCATCCTCAAGGCGCGCAGCCAGTTCGAGCTGGGCCGCGACTTCCGGCGCGGCGGCATGCTTGACCGTTCGCGCCAGGCCTTTGAAGACGCAAGCGTCGTCCTGGGCCGCACCGAGGACATCGAGCTGGAGCTGGCCCGTCTGGCTGCGGATTCCGGAGAGTTCGAGCGCGCGGCCGAGCACTACGCCCGCATGGGCCGCGCCATGGCCGAGGCGCATTTCCTGGCGCGCCAGGCCGGAGAGCATTTCCGCCAAGGCGATGCCGTCCTGGGCGAGAAGTTCCTCAAGCGGGCCCTGGCGGTCTTCCCGGCCTCGCCCGAGGCCTGGCTGGCCAGCGTGGTTCAGGCCACCCTGTCCGGCAGCACGGAGCTGCTGGGCCGGAGCCTGCGGGACGCCTGCGCCAGCATTCCGCCCCCGCAGCGCTTCCTGCTGCTGGAGGGCCTGCTGGAGGCCCTTTCCGCCGCGCGCGTGGACAATGGCGGCGGCACCGGGGCCAAGGCCCTGAGCCGGGAACAGATCAGCGCCCTGGTCCAGGCCTCTGTGCGCATGCTGGCGACCTTCCCTCCAGACACGCTCTTGTGCTACTACTGCGCCAAGCTTTTCCTCTTCGAGGCCGACCTGGAGAACGCCAAGCACTGGCTGGAAAAGGCCCTGGTGCTCAACGCCGACTTCTGGCTGGCAAGGCTGGAGCTGGTGTCCCTGGTGCTCACGGACCAGGAGCTGACGCATTTCCTGCGCGACCAGATGAGCTACTTCATCAGCCACGCGCGCAAGTCCAAGCGTTTTGTCTGCCAGGCCTGCGGGTTCCGCTGGGACAAGACCTTCTTTGTCTGCCCGCGCTGCCGCTCCTGGCACAGCATCCTGTTCCGACAGGAATTCTCCTGATCCAGGGCCAACCGGAACCCTCATGAACGTCCCGAAACTCACCCCCATGTTTGAGCAGTACATGCAGGTCAAGGCCGAGCACCCGGACGCTCTGCTCTTCTTCCGCATGGGCGACTTCTTCGAGCTGTTCTTCGACGACGCCGAAGTCGCCGCACGTGAGCTCTCCATCACGCTGACTTCGCGCAATCCCGGCTCCGAGTCCAAGGTGCCCATGTGCGGCGTGCCGCATCATTCCGTGGACGGCTACCTGGCCCAGCTGCTGGAAAAGGGCTACAAGATCGCCCTGTGCGACCAGATCGAGGACCCGCGCCAGGCCAAGGGGCTGGTCAAGCGCGCCGTGACCCGCGTGCTCACCCCCGGCACCATTGTCGAGGACCTGTCCCTGTCCGCCAAGGCCCATAACTATCTCGCGGCGCTCTACTGGGACGCGGACAAGGGCGCGGGCGGCCTCGGCTGGGTGGACTTCTCCACCTCGGAGTGGTCGGGCCTGTTCTCCCGCCGGGAGACCGACCTCTGGCAGTGGGCCATGAAGATCGCCCCCCGTGAGCTGCTTTTGCCGCCTGGCAAAAAAGTGCCGCAACAATATTTCGAGCTGGGCGCTCAGGTGACGCAGCTGCCCAGCCCCAGCTCCTTTGACCTGGCCGGTGGTGCCGATGCCGTGCTGCGCGCGCAGAACGCCCCGGAGCTCGCCACCCTGGACCTGGCCGACAAGCCGGAGCTGGTGCGCGCGCTGGGCGCGCTGCTCGGCTATCTGCGGCGCACCCAGATGACCGACTCCCCGCCCCTGGGCGAATTCCGTGTGCTGGACCTGTCGCGCCACCTGGTGCTCGACGAGGTCACCGAGCGCAACCTGGAGATCTTCCGCAGACTGGACGGCCGCCCAGGTCCCGGCACCCTCTGGCAGGTGCTGGACTTCACTCAAACCGCCATGGGCGGACGCCTGCTGGAGTCGCGCCTGCGCCAGCCCTGGCGCGAGCTGGCCCCGGTGGAGCGCACCCTTGACGTTGTGGACTTCCTGTTCCGCCGCGATTCCCTGCGCCAGGACCTCAGGCGGCAGCTCTCCGACGTGCGCGACCTGGAGCGCCTGGCCACGCGCATCGCCCTTTCCCGCGCCACCCCCCGCGACATCGTGGCCGTGCGCGAGAGCCTGTCCCGGCTGCCCGGCCTGCATGAGCTGCTCCGGCAGGCTGTGGAGACCGGTCAGGCCACCGATCAAGAGAACGACCAGGACGCCGCCCCGGCCGAGCTCAAGACCCTGCTCAAGTCCTGGGATTCCCTGGCCGACGTGGCCGAACTGCTCACCCGCGCCCTGGTGGACGCCCCGCCCCTGGTCATCACCGACGGCGGCCTGTTCCTGCCCGGCTTTGATCCGGCCCTGGACGAGCTCATCTCCCTCACCGAGCACGGCGAGGCGCGCATCCGCACCATGCTCGAACGCGAACGCGACGCTTGCAACATCCCCAAGCTCAAGCTCGGATTCAACAAGGTCTTCGGCTATTACCTCGAAATTTCCCACGCCTACCAGGGACAGGTGCCGGAGCATTTCATCCGCCGCCAGACGCTGGTCAACTGCGAGCGCTACATCACCCAGGAGCTGAAAGACCTGGAAGAGCGCCTGCTCTCGGCGGCTGACGAGCGCAAATCCCTGGAATACCGCCTGTTCAATGAGCTGCGGGAGAAGCTGGCGGGCTTGCGCACGCGCTTCATGTTCATGGCCGGGGGACTGGCCGGGCTGGACTACTGGCAGGGCCTGGCCGAGGCCGCGCGCCAGAACGACTGGGCACGCCCGCAGCTGCACGAGGGCATCGAGACCGAGATCATCCAGGGGCGGCACCCCGTGGTGGAGGCGGCCAGCGGCGCGGCCAACTACATTCCCAACGACCTGCGCCTGGACGAGACCCGGCGCATCCTGCTCATCACCGGCCCGAACATGGCGGGCAAGTCCACCGTGCTGCGCCAGGCCGCGCTCATCACCATCCTGGCCCAGATGGGCTCCTTCGTGCCTGCCAAAAGCGCCCGCCTGGGCCTGGTCGACCGCGTATTCTCGCGCGTCGGGGCATCGGACAACCTGGCGCGCGGCCAGAGCACCTTCATGGTCGAAATGATGGAGACTGCGCGCATCCTGCGCCAGGCCACCTCGCGCAGCCTGGTCATCCTGGATGAAATCGGCCGGGGCACCAGCACCTTTGACGGCTTGGCCCTGGCCTGGGCCGTGGTGGAGGAGCTGTCCCGGCGCGGGCGCGGCCAGGTGCGCACCCTCTTCGCCACCCATTATTTCGAGCTGACCTCCCTGGAGGGCCGCATTCCCGGCCTGCGCAACCTGAACATCGCGGTGCGCGAGTGGAAGGGCGAGATCGTGTTCCTGCGCAAGCTGGTGCCCGGCCCGGCGGACAAGAGCTACGGCATCGAGGTGGCAAGGCTGGCGGGCGTGCCCCAGCCCGTGGTCCAGCGCGCTCGGGAAATCCTTGCGTCCCTCGAGGAAAAATCGCAAAGTGAGCGCAGCGGCGCTTCCCAGGCCCTGCACGCCCGGCAGAGCCTGCTCCCGGGCATGGCCGCCAGCGTTGAGCCCCAGGTCCCGGAGCCGGAAAGCCCGGTGCTGGTGGAGCTCAAGCGCCTGGATCTCGACGGGCTTTCGCCCCTGGCCGCCCTGACCCTGCTGCATGAATGGAAAAAGAGCGTGACCCAGCAATGACCAAGCAGACCCGCCTGACCATCTCCCTGGGCGCAGCCCTGATGATGCTGACCGCACTGTTGTTCAGCCTGTCCGCCTGCGGCAAACGCGAGTGGCCCATACCCGTTGCCAGCGAGGACAAGTTCCGCTGGCGCAGCGTGAACATCCAGCGCAACCAGGGTTGCATCATCCTGAACTGCGAGCTTTCCGGCAACTGGGAGAACATCGACACGATGAAGGTGCTGCTGGAGCCCGTGGGCGACGGCCCGGGCGATGGCTGTGCGAGCTGCCCCTTCACCCCGCGCCAGACCATCGTCTTCAATCCCGGAGCAGCGGGGATGCGCAAGGACATGAACCGCATCGTGCTCACCGCCTGCGAACTGGACCCCCAGAAGACCTACCGGCTGCAGATCGTGGGCTTCAACACCTTTGCCCGCCTTGCCCCTGTGGCGTCGCAGCTTGTGCTCAGCGCCCCGAAATAACCACCTTTGCACAGGAGAATCCATCCCCCATGCATCATTTTCAGCAGAGAAACGGAACCTTGTTTGCGGAAGGCGTCAGCGTGACGGAGCTTGCGAAAGCCTACGGCACCCCGCTCTACGTCTACTCCACGGCCACGCTGAAGCGCCATTTCGAGGCCTTTGACACGGCCTTCGCCTCCATGGAGCACCTGACCTGCTACTCGGTGAAGGCCAACTCCAACCTGCACGTGCTGCGCCTCTTGGCCTCCCTTGGCGCGGGCATGGACATCGTGTCCGGCGGCGAGCTGTACCGCGCGCTCCTGGCGGGCGTTCCGGCCGGAAAGATCGTCTACTCCGGCGTGGGCAAGAAGCCTGCGGAGATCCGCCAGGCGCTTGAGGCCGGCATCCTCATGTTCAACGTCGAGTCCACGCAGGAGCTCCAGCGCATCAACGAGGTGGCGCAGGCCATGGGCAAGGTGGCCCAGATCAGCTTCCGCATCAACCCGGACGTGGACCCCAAGACCCACCCGTACATCTCCACAGGCCTGAAGAAGAACAAGTTCGGCCTGAACATCGACCTGTCCCTGGACGCCTACGCCCTGGCGCGCGACCTGCCCGCCGTGGAGCCCGTGGGCATCGACTGCCACATAGGCTCCCAGCTCACCACCATCGAGCCCTTCATGGAGGCCCTGGACAAGCTGCTTCTCTTCCACGACAAGCTCAAGGCCATGAACCTGGACATCCGCTACCTGGACCTGGGCGGCGGCCTGGGCATCAACTACGACGAGGAGCAGCCGCCCCACCCCAAGGAATTCGGCGCCGCGCTGACCAAGGCCCTGGGGCACCTGCCGCTCAAGATCATCCTTGAGCCCGGCCGCGTCATCGTGGGCAACGCGGGCATCCTGGTCACCGAGGTTCTGTACACCAAGCAGAGCCCGACCAAGAGCTTCGTCATCGTGGACGCGGCCATGAACGACCTGGTGCGGCCGTCCCTGTACGGCTCCTTCCACCGCGTGGAGGAAGTGACGCCCCAGGGCCGCCCGGCCCAGGACGTGGACGTGGTCGGCCCCATCTGCGAGTCCGGCGATTTCCTGGCCAAGGACCGCCAGCTGCCCGAGGTGCGCCAGGGCGAACGCCTGGCCGTCTATTCCGCCGGAGCCTACGGCTTCACCATGTCCTCCAACTACAACTCCCGCCCCCGCGCCGCCGAGATCCTTGTGGACGGCGAGCAGGTCATCGTGGCCCGCAGGCGCGAAACATTCGAGTCCCTGGTTGCCCAGGAACTTTAGCCGGCCGGGGGGCCGGGCTGAGACCAAAGCCTGGCCCCTTTGCTGAAGCCCCCATGCCGCGCCTGAACTCCTACCACCTCCCGCCGAACCTCTGGCCCGAGCAGGAAGCCACGCGCGTGCTGCTTTGCGGCCCGGAGGCCAGGCATCTGCTCGGCGTGCTGCGCGCCAAACCCGGCGACACCCTGCGCCTCTTCGACGGCCAGGGGCGCTCTGGCCTGTTCGAACTCGTGGCGGCCACCGGAAAAGACAAGGCCGAGCTTGTGGCGCAGTCCATACGCCTCGCCCCCAGGCCGGATTCCGGGCTTGTGCTGGCCCTGGGCTGGAACAAGTCCGCGCGCCGGGACTGGGTGCTGGAGAAGGCCGTGGAGCTGGACGCCCTCGGCCTCCTGTTCTGGAAGGCCGCCCGCAGCCAAGGTGAACCGCCGCCTGCCGCCAAGGACTCCTGGCGCGAGAAGTGCGTGCAGGCCGCCAAGCAGTGCGGCGCAACCTGGCTGCCGGAGCTGGGCGTTGTGCCTGGGGGCGTGGAGGGGCTTGTTCGCGTTGCGGCGAATTTCAACGGATGCTACATGCTGGACGAGGGCGCGCCAACGGACGCCCTGCCCGACCCGGCCGCCCTGGCCTCGGGCAAGAACCTCGTGGCCATCGGACCCGAGGGCGGGCTGGAACGCCACGAGGCCGAGCGCCTGGCCCTGGCCGGATTCAAGGCCCTGAGCCTGGGGCCGCGCCCGCTTCGGTGGGAGACGGCGGCCCTGTACTGCCTGGGGCTGGCGCACTTCGCG